>ERZ791865.1505-NODE-1505-length-21717-cov-7.136506_pt1 | contig 21717 bp, 19 predicted proteins | sample MGYA00509942_ERZ791865 | MGnify/ENA primary metagenome ERZ791865 (study PRJEB30046, sample SAMN00792098) | human gut metagenome | study: EMG produced TPA metagenomics assembly of the A metagenome-wide association study of gut microbiota in type 2...
GTACTCGCCGGGAGCGGCAGGCGACGCGCCCGCCGCAATGCAGACTTCCACCAGCCGCCGGGCGACTGCACTGCCGCCGTGGCAGGAAAGCTCCACCACATCCTCGCCGGTGTAGCTGTGGGGCGCGCGGAAAAACAGCGCCACGCCCTCATCGAAAGCCTCTTCCCCCTCCACGAACGCACCGAACATGGCCGTATAGCCTTTGGCGTCCGCGACTTTTTTGGCTGGGTTGGCCGGACGGAACACCTTCGCTGCCACTTCATAGCTTTCCGGGCCGGACAGCCGCACGATGGCGATGCCGCCCGCACCCGGAGCGGTAGCAATGGCCGCAATGGTCGAATGCTGCATCTTCTCCCCTCCTTATGCGCAGATGAATACAGTATATTCTACCACGAACCGCCAAAAAAAGAAATATGCTGCGCAAAAAAGCGGCACACCGCCGGAGAGTCCGGCAGCGTACCGCTTTTGCATTTTATTCTCGGGTCTTCCCGGCAAGGCGATAGTGCTCTTCCTTTGCCAGATACATCCGTGTTTCAGCCGATTTGACAAGGACTTCCATGTCGATGCCGCCCGCGCTGTGAGTCGCTGTACCCACGGCCACCGAGTAACCGGCCTCGTCCACCTCCTGCACCAGCTTGTGGATGAGCGCACGCATCTCTTCGGCGCTCTTGTCCATCGCAAAGGCCACGAACTCATCGCCGCCCACACGGTAGCTGTACTCTTCGCCGAAGATGTCCCGCACCTTGGCTGCCACGGTCTTGAGCATCTCGTCGCCTGCCGCGTGGCCCCGGGTGTTGTTCAGCTCATGCAGGCCGTTCACGTCCAGATAAACACAGCTCAGCGTGCTGCTGCAGTGCATCGGGTAGTCGTGCATCTGGCTCTCGTAGGCGTTGCGGTTTTTCAGGCCGACGTTCAAGTCCGTCTCCGCAATGCCCAGCAGCTTGTGCCGGATGGAAAAATTTTCGTGCATCGAAAGCATGATGAAGGTGGATATGATGCAGGACACCGCACCAAACACCATGCCGTCCAGAATATCAACTGGGAGCGTCTCTTTACTCTTGAACAAAAAGCAGGTCAGGATGAAAATACCATCGAAAAAGACGACATTCAAGATATGCTGGATGGGCCGCATGACAAAGAGCAGCGGCACTGCCAGCAAGAACGCAATAAAGCTCACCGTAGGAGTATCGGGAGAAGGATGGATGCCCAGATAGATGCCCAGCACATAGAGCAAAGCCTCAAAGGCGTACATCAGCCAGGTCAGCAGCAGGCCGTTTTTTCTCGGGAATGTCCGGTTGACCGCCTGCAGGCCCATGCACACGGCCAGCGCTATCATATAGGCCGGCATATTGGGCCGCAAAAATTCCAGAGCCCCAGACAGTATCCATAAAACTGTAAGAAACGCACAGGCTATCCCCAGGTAGGCCGTCACACGTTGGCGGTTGGAGCGCTGTATATCCGGCAGACAGGCTTTGTACTCCTCCCGTGACATCTCCGCATACAGCAGCCTTCGCAATGCTTCCATAGCCATCCTCTTTTCAAACCGCATTCGTCCCCGCACTGCACGAGGGCGCACTTTCCCCTTTATTCTGCGGGTTTTTCTTATTTTATCATGAAGCTCCCAAAAAGAAAATATCCAGCTCATCCCAGCGTTTATTTTCTATGATATGCTAAAAAGCGGTAATTAAATTTAGCTATATTACCCATTGATATTTCACTTTATTGTGCAGCAAAAAAGGGTGTGCAGCCCCTGAAAGACTGCACACCCCGTTGCGTATGAAAGAAAAATCAGAATGCGGCAATATCGGCCGTGGTGATGGCCTTGCCGGGCAGGGTGCGGCTGTCGGCATTCTCCGACAGGGCCAGCTTGCCCTCGCGCAGCAGCTTGACGGCCTTCTCGTGGTCAGCAGCGTTCCAGTTGTTGCCCACGAGCTTCCAGTTGTTGTCCACGTGCGGCTCGATGGTGCCGCCCTTGACGGTGCGGATGTACTCGCCCAGCAGTTCGCGGACGCCGCCCACATCGCCGCGCACGTCGATCTCCAGCAGCTTGGGCAGCTCGTCGCCCTCCTTGAAGATGTCGGCATAAGCCAGCAGCTGGGTGGTGGCACGGTAGTTGTTGACGGCCACCACGAAGCTGTCATCGTCCTCCACCGGACGGCCATCCATCCAGGTCAGGTTCTGGATGCGGTTGCCGGGCTGCTTGGAGATGTCGAGGTCATACTTGACGCCTGCAAAGGCATCGTACAGGTAATAGCGGACGGAAGAGTCGAATGCGATGGTCACATCGCCCGGCTCCCAGGTCTTAAAGAAGGCAGCAGACCACTCCATGAACTGACGCAGCTGCCAGCCGTTCATCTGCAGCTTGTACAGGGTGTTCTGGTAGGTGTAGATGCTTGCCATGTCGCACTTGCGGATGGTACCCTCGCGCATCTGGGAAGTCATGGAGGTCAGAGCCGTTGCGGCCACCTGAGCGTCGGTGTAGTACATCTGTACCTCGTTGATGAAGTCCAGCAGAGCGGTATCCTGCACCATGGCCTGCGGCAGGCAGTCGATCTCGTTTTCGGGGGCCAGATCACCGCCGACCAGCTGGCCGATGGGGGTCACGGCGTCGTCCTTAGCGCGCTGGTCGTACTCTGCCAGCAGAGCAGTCAGCTCGGGGTCGGGAGCGTAGTCCTTGATGGTCAGGTTCTCAGAGGTGCGGTCCTTTACCTTCCACTTGCCGTTCAGGCCGCGCTCCAGATAGACGTGGATGTCGGAGACAGTGGCGCCTGCATTCTTGTTCTCGACCACCAGCACGCCGTTGATCATCTTGTTGGGGATGCTCTTGTGGCCGTGAGCGGCGACGATAACATCGAACTCAGGGCAGGCATTTGCCAGGTCGGTGACGCCGGAGCCATAGACGCCGTACTCATTGTCAACATCCATATGCATAACGCCGATGATGACATCCACATCGTTCTTGATCTTATCAATGATCTTGCGGCTCTCGTCCACCGGGTTGGTAACAGTCCAGCCCTCGAGGTTCTTGGCGTCCCAGCGGGTGATGTTGGGAGTGACCATACCGATGACGCCGATCTTGACGCCGCCCTTTTTGATGATGGTGTAGCCGTCAGCCAGAGGCTTGCCTTCGGGGCTGTAGACGTTGCCGGTCAGCACCTTGGCCTTCTGCTGGGAGAGCACCTTTTCCAGCGTGGCCATGCCATAGTTGTACTCATGGTTGCCGGTGACGTAGACATCGTAGCCGATGGCGTTCTGAGCAGCGATCATGGGGTGGACATCGTCGTTCAGGAACAGCTCAGCGGAGTTTGCCTGAATGGTGTCGCCTGCATCCACGACCAGCGTGGTCTTGGTGCGGTTCTCCTTGATGGCAGTTGCCTGCTGGGCCACGCTGCCGGAGGCGTCGGCCTTGTTGGCGGCGTAATCCCAGGGGTCAAACTTACCGTGGGTATCGCTGGTGGCAAGGATCTGCAGGTCCATGCTCCACAGGTCTTTGATGCCGGCAGCGGAAGCAGCCGGGACCAGACCACCCATTGCGGCGGCGGTAGCCGATGCACCGGCCACGCGCAGGAAATTACGGCGGGAAATCTTATTCTGTTCCATAATAATTCCTCTCTTTTTTGCTTGGTATACACTCCGAAGTATTTGTAGCTCTAGTATAAGGCTTGTCGACATTGTTTTACAATGTGCAAGTAGGAGAAAAATTTCTTCCGGAATTGGGCATATTCTCCAATTTTCTGATAAGAACGACTTTTCTTTCTAAATTATTCTTTCAGATTCGCTTTTCATCGTAAACCATCTTCATGCAAAAGATGTGTAAATTTATAGTGTTCCTCGTACAAAAAAAGACCCTTCCCCTGCACGGCTTCCGCCATGCGGGAGAGGGTCTTATCATTCAGCTTTTACAGCTCGATCTTGCCGAAGCTCAGATCAGCGAAGTCATCCACACGCTCGGTGCGCTTGGGTGCCACAGGGGCAGCATTCTCGGCATCGCGCGGGGTGTAGGTGCGCTCAGGCACATTGGAGCGGTAGCCGCCACGGCCGCCGCCATTGCGCGGGCCGCGGCCATTCCGGTCACCACGGCGCTCGCCGCCTCGATGATAGCCGCCGCTGCGGCCATTGCCGTTGCGGTCATGACCGCCGCGGGGTCCGCGGGGACGTGCATTTGCGCTCTCAGCCACAGCGTTGGGGTCGGTGGAGTAGATGACCACACGGCGGTCACGGCCCTCGCCCTTGCTCTCGCTGCGGACGCCCTCCATCTTGCCGATGGCAGAGTGGATGATGCGGCGCTCGTAGGGGTTCATGGGCTCCATGGCAAAGCTGCGGCCAGTGCGGCGCACCTTGGCACCGATGCGCTGTGCCAGTGCGGTCAGGTCGCTCTCGCGCTTGTCGCGGTAGCCGGCCACGTCGAGGCCCAGCTTGATGTAGTCGCCCTCGAGGCGGTTTGCCACGAGGCTTGCCAGATAGGACAGGCTCTCCATCGTCTCGCCGCGGCGGCCGATGAGCGCGCCCATCTTCTCGCCGTCCAGACGGATGATGGTAGCCTCACCCTTCTGCACAGCGCTGAACTTGACGTCCTGTACGCCCATCTTCTCGATGACATCCTTCAGGTAGTCCACAGCGGCCTTGACCTTGGCGTTCTCCTCGATGTTGATGGGGACTTCCACCTCTTCGCCCTCTGCGGCGGGAGCAGCCTGCTCTTCGGCAGGGGCAGCTTCCTCAGTGGGAGCAGCAGGCTCTTCCACAGCAGCGGGAGCTTCAGGGGCAGTCTCTTCGACGACAGGCTCAGCCGCCACAGGAGCAGCCTTTTCCTCCACAACGGGAGTGGGCTCCTCAACGGGGGCAGCAGGAGCTGCCACAGGCTCGTCCGGCAGCTCGACGCTGACGCGGACCTTGGCGGGAGTGAGCTTCAGGCCCAGAAAACCGGTCTTCTGGGGCATTTCCAGCACTTCGTAGCTGACGTTGATGTCGTCCTTTTCCACGCCCAGCAGAGCGCAGGCGTTGGTGCGTGCTTCATCGACCGTCTTGCCGGTCGCTTCCTGCGTACGGATCATAACCGTCAATCCTCCTTTTTGTTCTGCAGCTCGCTCAGCGGGACAGTACGCTCGTCCTTGTAGCGCTCAGCATCCTGCTGGCGGGCATACTCGAGGCGGCGCTTGTTCATCTCGCTGGCAGAGATGTTCTTTTCCACGACCTCACCGGTCTTCTCGTCCTGGACCTTGATGGTGGTGCTCTTCACGCCGCGCTTCTCTTCCTTCTTGCGGGAAGCGATCTCGGCCTTGACCTGCTCCTTCATCTTCTCGGGGTCATAGATCTTGCGCATGACCTGGGTCTGGACGGTCATCACGATGTTGGAAATGACGTAGTACAGAGAGAATGCGCAGGGAACGGTAAAGCAGAAGAAGACGTACATCAAAGGCATCATATACATGGTCAGCTTCATGCTGCCCTGCATCTCCTGGCCGGATGCCTTCATGCTGATGTGGGTGGAGATGAACATGGTGACGACAGCCAGGATGGGGAAGATCAGCAGGGGCAGGTTGTCTGCTGCCAGGCTGTACTGCGGCACACGGGTCAGGTCGATGCCGAAGAAGTCCATGTGCTGGCCGAACTCAGTGATGGTGTTCAGCTGGTCTGCGGTGAACACAGAGGTGACGGTGGACTCACCGGCCAGCACCTGTGCGATGATATTGGTGTCGCGGGTCACCTGAGTGAAGCTGATGCCCAGAGCGGTCATGGCATCGCCTGCGGCGGTGATGGCGTCGGCGCCGATGTGGAAGATGCGCTGCAGCGGGCGGTACACGACCTCGATGACGCCGAACATGACGAGGAAGTTGACCAGCATGGGCATACAGCCGGCGGTAGGCTTATAGCCGTACTCCTGCTGGAGCTTGAGCAGCTCTTCCTGCTGCTTTTCGGGTTTGTCCTTGTACTTTTTCTGGATGTCGACGATCATCGGCTGGAAAGCGGACATCTTGGCCATGCTCTTCTGCTGGTTGAGCTGCAGAGGGATGCTGATCAGGCGGATGACGATGGTGAAGATGATGATGTCCCAGCCGTAGTTCGGGATGAGGTTGTAGATCCACTCCATCACATAGCCGAGAGGTACACCGAGGATGTACAAAATATTCATGTCTCTGTCCATTCTGCCCCGCCTGTGGTGCGGGACGGTTATTTTTATCGTAGGACACGCCGCCCACAGTTCAGCACGTCACAAGAAGCAATGATAATAGCATTTCCTCTCAGCCTCTCCTATCAGGAGAGGTGTCACGCCGCAGGCGTGACGGAGAGGTTTTCCTCCCCTCTGCCGCCCTTTTTCAAAGGGCATTGACGGAGAGGTCTTCCCCGCTTCAGCGCTCTTCCAAAGAGCATCGACGAAGAGGTTTTCCACTTATTTTTCGTGTCTGGTGGAAAACAGAGCCGAGGCCGAGAGATGCCGGGCCGGATTTTTCCAGCGGCCCTTTTCCGGTACGGGGTCGTAGCCCCAGCGGCCCAGCGGATTGCACCGGGCGATGCGCCACGCCGTCAGCAGCAGCCCTTTGACGCAGCCGTGGGTGCGGATGGCCTCGATGCCGTACTGGCTGCAGGAGGGCGAAAAGCGGCAGTTCCGCCCCAGCCCCGGGCTGATGAACTTCTGGTAGAGCCGGATGAGCCCGCAGAGGGCTTTCTGAAAGATGCTCACGCCTCGGGCTTCCGGACCGGCGGCAGGGTGGCTGGGGGCTTTGCGCCCGGCTGTTTTGCCTTATCCGGCAGGCCGGCCTGGGCGAAGAGCTTTGCCACGATGGCGCTGAGCTGCCAGCTCTTGAGCCGGGGGGTCATGCCCCGGGCCACGAAAACGAGGTCATAGCCGCCGATGTTGTAGTCGAGATGTTCGTCGATGGCGGCCTTCATAACACGGCGGGCGCGGTTGCGCTGCACGGCGTGGCCGATCTTTTTGGTGGCCGTCAGGCCCACCCGGGTGCGCTTGCTCCGCGTTTTGAGCACGTAGAGCACCAGCGCCTGGTTGACATAGGACTTGCCGCGGGCATACACGCGGCCAAACTCGCCGTTGCGGCGGATGGGACGATAGCGCATCCTGTGCGCCTCCCTTCAGGTGATGTGGGAGCACCGCCCGGAAAAAAGCAATGCTCAGTGTTCAGTATAGCAAAAAAACGCCGACATGAAAAGCTCATCCGGGCGTTTTCTCTGCCAAATCTTTGACAGTTTTTTTAGGCAATGCGACTATTCACCGCAGCTTTCCGGCCTTTTTTCCCGAATGCCGGGTAAAAAAATAAGACCGCCAATCCAATATCAGCGGCCTTTTTGCGCATATTCCATTCTGCGCCGGACCTGATGCATACTGCTCAGGATCAGACGGTCAGGCTCTTGCGGCCCTTAGCACGGCGTGCGTTGATGACCTTGCGGCCGTTCTTGGTGCTCATGCGGGTCAGGAAGCCATGAACTTCCTTGCGCTGACGCTTCTTGGGCTGAAAAGTTCTCTTCATGGTGTATTTCCTCCGTAAAAACTCGTCCCCGGTATGGGGTCTATTCTGGTCCCAAAATGGGGACAGGCTTGCAATTCAACAGTATATCGCACACTATGGCCTTCTGTCAAGCATTTTTTTCGCTTTCCTTCAAACTTTTTTGAAAAACCTCTGTGGAGAAACTTTCAACTTTTTCACCCATTTCCCGTGGAAAACTTTTTATCCACAATATCTTGTGGCTTTTCTCCGCATTGGACACAAGGCCATTTCCCAGACGCAGGTATGTCTTTTTTATGTATTATAAATTACCTTATATAATATAGACGCAGGGGGATTTTTGTGGTATACTAACCTGGTATCAGCAGCATTGTTGAAAACTTCAATGGAGTGGATGTACTATGGATTCTTTCAAGGACGTTTTAGAGGCTGCCCAGAGCTACTGCAAGGCGCAGATGGCGGAGCCGACGTATAATCTCTATATCGACGGGTTGGAGCCTATCAGCTTTGAGGACTCCAGCCATATCACCCTCTCGGTGCGCAACGACTTCATCTGCAAGATCGTGACGGACCGTTATCTCGGCCTGCTCAAAGAGGCCTTCAAAACAGTGCTGGGCTTTGACGTGGACATCACCCTCGTCGTCCCCAGCACACCGCCCCACGAAGTGGTGCTGGCCCAGCAGTACGAGGCGAACCCCGCCTCCCCGCAGGGCAACTATGAATTCACCTTCGAGAACTTCATCAAAGGCCCATCCAACCAGTTTGCGTTTGCTGCGGCGCAGGCTGTTGCGGCCAACCCTTCCGGTGCTTACAACCCGTTGTTCATCTACGGCGGCTCGGGCCTCGGCAAGACCCATCTGCTGACGGCCATCCAGACCGAGATCAAGCGCACCCACCCCGACTTCGTCATCATGTATGTCACCTGTGAGCAGTTCACCAACGAGCTGATCGCGGCCATCCGCGCCGGCAGCACCGAGGACTTCCGGATGAAGTACCGCGTGGCCGATCTGCTGCTGGTGGACGACATCCAGTTCATCGCGGGCAAGGAGTCCACCCAGGAAGAATTCTTCCATACCTTCAACTCCCTCCACGATGCCCACAAGCAGATCGTCATCGCATCCGACCGCCCGGCCAAGGAGATCAAGAGTCTGGAAGAGCGTCTGCGCACCCGCTTCGAGTGGGGCCTGACCGCCGACGTCCAGCCGCCGGATTTCGAGACCCGCGTGGCCATCGTCAAGCGCAAGGCGGAGCTTCTCCACCTCGATCTGCCCGAGGACGTGGCCGAGTTCATCGCCAACCATCTGAAAAATAACATCCGCCAGCTGGAAGGCGCGGTCAAAAAGCTCAATGCCTACTATATGCTCGAGGGCATCCAGCCGGTCATCAGCGTGGCACAGAATGCCATCAAGGACATCCTCAACGAGACCCAGCCCGTGCCTGTCACCATCGAGAAGATCGTGGGCGAGGTATCCCGCACATTCAACGTCTCCCCTGCCGACATCCGCGGCACCAAGCGGAACGCCAATGTGGCCTCCGCCCGCCGCGTGGCCATCTACATCCTGCGCGAGGTCACCGGCATGAGCATGGAGGAGATCGGCCGGGAGTTCTCGGGCCGTGACCATTCCACCATCGTCTACTCCCTCAAGACCATGGAGCGGGACATGAAGAATGACCAGCACCTGCGGGAGACGGTGAGCGACATCATCAAGAATGTGAAGGCTTAACGCACCAGACAGGTGTAAAAGTCATACTCATTCAGGGGTCAAACCCCAAAATATGGGGAGAAAGCGGAACAAAAAGGGGAAAATAGACCTAGATATTGTGGTGAAAAGCCGAAACTTTCCACTCTTTCCACATGGTTTTCAACATTCAACTTCCGTTTTTCACAGCGGATGTGGAAAGAACCACCGCTCTCCCCGATTCAACATTCCATTCACAGTTCCTCAACATCTCCGTGGAAAACCAAATCCCCGCATCCCGGCAAGAGTTTGCAGAGTTTTCCACATCTTCCCCACCCCCTACTACGATTACTACAACAAGTTCAATAAAGAAAACAGGTTTTTGCATCGGATCCCATGAGGAACGACAGCAAAACAGACGCAAAAAAGGAGAGAAGAAGATTTGAACATCATCTGCGACAAAACTCTTCTGAGTGCAGCCATTGACGGCGTATCCAAAGCAGTCACTCTGCGCTCTACCATCCCGGTACTGGAGGGCATTTTACTGAAGGCAGAAGGCTTCCAGCTGACCCTTACCGGCTACGACCTTGAAATGGGCATCGTGACCACCATCGAAGCCAATGTCAAAGAACCCGGTGAGATCGTGCTGAATGCCAAGCTGCTCAGCAGCATGATCAGCCGGATGCCGGCAGGCCAGATCACGATCCAGTCTGCCGATAATGGCAAAACCACCATCCAGAGCGGCGTGGCGCAGTTCGAGATCCAGTCCATGTCGGCCACCGATTTCCCCGAGCTGCCCAACACCGGCGCCGAGGAGACCCTGACAATCAAGACCGGCGTGCTCCGCGATATGATCGATCGCACCCTCTACGCTGTCAGCCAGGATGAGAAAAAACCTGCGCATACCGGTGAACTTTTTGAGATAGAGCCGGATAAAATGACCATCGTTGCCCTGGACGGCTACCGTCTGGCCATCGTCGAGCGGCCCGTCACTGCAGTCAAAGACATCCGAATCATCGTCCCCAGCAAGACCATGACCGAAGTGTCTCATCTGCTGCCCAACGACGACGAAGAGCCGGTCCACATCTGTGCCAACCGCCGCTACGTCGTGTTCATGACCGCTGGCTACACCATCATGAGCCGCCTCATTGAGGGCGAGTTCCTCAACTATCACAATGTCATTCCGGCAGGCAGCCGCACCCGGGTGACCATCGACACCAAGGAGTTCATCGAGACCATCGAGCGCGCTTCTCTGATTATTACAGAGCGTTTAAAAAATCCCCTCCGCATCACTTTTACAGAGGGTAAAGTCGTCGTCCGCTGCCAGACCAATCTGGGCCGCGTCGTCGATGAGTTCAATGCCGAGTGCGAGGGCGACGAGGTGGAGATCGGCTTCAACAACCGCTACCTGTTGGACGCGCTGCGCAATGCCCGCACCGAGAAAGTGCGGATGGAGATCAGCGGCCCGCTGAGCCCGGTGAAAGTGCTGCCGGTGGAGGGCAATGACTTCCTGTATCTGGTCCTGCCCGTCCGCTTCAAAAACGACTGAGAGGCGTAATAAAATGCAAAAGATCCTCATCCATACCGAATTTATCAAGCTGGACGCCCTGCTGAAATATGCGGGCCTGTGCGAGACCGGCGGCGAAGCCAAGGAGCTCGTTCAGGGCGGGGCCGTGAAGGTCAACGGCGAAGTCTGCACCATGCGCGGCAAGAAGTGCCGCCCGGGCGACACCGTAGAGCTGGACGGCCAGACCATCGAGATCGGGATGGGCGGCTGATGCGGCTGCTCTCTCTCGAAGTCGAAAATTACCGGAACATCGCCTCGGCCAGCCTGACGCCGGGCCGGGAGCTGACTGTCATCTGCGGCAACAACGGCCAGGGCAAGACGAACCTCTTGGAAGCCATCTGGCTGCTTACCGGCGGCAAGAGCTTCCGGGGCGGCAAGGACGCAGAGCTGGTGCGCCGGGGCGAACCCTTCGCCGTACTCAAAGCGTCCACCCTCCGCGCACAGCAGGAAGAGCAGGAAAAGGAAGAGCCGAACCGTGTCCGCCTAACGGTGGGTGCGCCGGACTCTCCCCGCCCGGGCCGGACAGTCTCGGTGAACGGGGGCGCAGTCAAGCGGGCGGCCAGCCTTGCGGGCAGCTTTCCGGCGGTGGTTTTCGACCCCGGACACCTGAGTCTCGTGAAGGGCGCGCCGGAAGGGCGGCGGAAATTTCTGGACGCTGCCCTCTGCCAGCTCTACCCCGGCTACCTGACCCTCTACCGCCGCTATGTCCGGGCTTTGCAGCAGAAAAACGCGCTGCTTCGGCGCTCTTCCAATGGCATTGAGCGGCCTTATGCTGAAAAGCGGGCCTTATTAGAAGTGCTGAATGTGGAGCTTGCCCAGCAGGGCGAGGCCATCCAGCAGCGGCGCAGAGCCTATCTCGCCGCCCTCTCCCCGCTGGCCTGTGCCAACTATGAGGAGCTTTCCCGCGGGGCGGAAACACTGAGTCTGCGGTATGCGGCCCAGTTCGAGCCGGGCGGTCTGGCTCAGCTTCTGCGGCAGAAAATGCCTGAAGAGCTGCGGGCCGGGCAGAGCCTCTGCGGCCCTCACCGGGAAGATTTAGACCTTCTTCTGGATGGTCAGCCTGCAAAAGTGTATGCGAGTCAGGGACAGCAGCGGAGCGTCGTGCTCAGCCTTAAAATGGCCGAAGCCGCCGCAGCGGCCTCCATCACGGGCGAACACCCGGTGATGCTGCTGGACGACGTACTCAGCGAGCTGGACGATGGCCGCAAGCAGTATCTGCTCACCCGGATGCGGGAAAAGCAGACCTTCGTGACCAGCTGCGACGACACCGCTTTCCTCAAAACGGACGGCGAGGTCTACCGGATGAACGGCGGCGTGCTGACGAAAGTGTGATGCAATGTATGTACACCTTGGCCGCGATTATGTCCTGAACGACCGGGACATCATCGGCATCTTCAATCTGGAAACGACGACTATCTCACCCCGGGGGCGGGAGTTTCTGAACTACGCCCAGAAAAACGGGGCGGTGGTGAGTCTGTCCGATGAGCTGCCCCAGAGCTATGTGCTGGCAGATTCGCCGGTGGATACGATTTATCTCTCGGAGCTGTCGTCGGCTGCGCTCAAACGGCGCACGGAGACAACAGTCGCTGACCTGGACAGCAGGGTACTACAGCTTCCGAAATATTGAGCTTTGTTCGTCCGGCGTGGGCCTGCCCGGTACGCCAGCGGCTCCCCTATCAGGAGAGCTGGCAAAGCCGACAGGCTTTGACTGAGAGGTTCCATTACCAACCAGCGATTTATCGCTTTTACAAATAGTAACGAAAAAACGAAACAAAACAAAAGGGAGAAAGGAAATGGCAGAGGAAATCATTACCAGTACCAACGCAGAAACTGCGACGGACCATGAATACAACGCCAGCGAGATCCAGGTCCTGAAAGGCCTGGAGGCAGTGCGCAAGCGCCCCGGTATGTATATCGGCTCCACCGGCGAGCGCGGCCTGCACCATCTGGTGTACGAGATCGTGGACAACGCCATCGACGAGGCTCTGGCCGGTTACTGCGACCACATCGAGGTCAAGATCCTGAAGGGCGACATCATTCAGGTCACGGACAATGGCCGCGGCATCCCCGTGGACATCCAGGCTGATACCGGTCTGCCTGCCGTCACCGTCGTCTATACCATCCTCCACGCCGGCGGTAAGTTCGGCGGCGAGAACTCCGGCTACAAGGTGGCCGGCGGCCTGCACGGCGTCGGCGCGTCCGTCGTCAACGCCTGCTCAGAGTGGCTGACCGTCAACGTCCGCCGCGACGGCCGCGAGTACGAGCAGACCTTCCGCCGCGGCGACCCGGACGGCCCGCTGAAGTGCATCGGCACCGTGGACCCCAGTGTCACCGGCACCCGCGTCACCTTCAAGCCCGACCCGGAGATGTTCAAGGACACCACCGTCTACAACTTCGAAACGCTGGAAAAGCGCCTGCGGGAAGAGAGCTTCCTGAACGCCGGTGTCAAGATCACCTTGACCGATGAGCGCGAACTCTACACCCCCGTCCTCGAGGACGGCAAGGAGGGCGAGCCCACCTACCGCACCGAGGTCATGTGCTATGAGGGCGGCATCAAGAGCTTCGTCACCTATCTGGGCGAGAAGCGCGACCTCGAGGTGCTCCACCCCAACGTCATCTATCTCAAGGGTCAGACCGACCGGGGCATGGCAGAAATCGCCTTGCAGTATAATTCCAGCTACAATGAGCTGCTGCTGAGCTTCGCCAACAACGTCAACACCCCCGACGGCGGCACCCACGAAGAGGGCTTCCGCAGCAGCCTCACCCGAGTATTCAACGATTATGGCCGCAGCCACGGTCTGCTGAAGGACAAGGACGAGAACCTTTCCGGCGCTGACGTCCGTGAGGGCCTCATCTGCGTGATCTCCGTCAAGCTGCAGGAGGCCGAGTTCGAGGGCCAGACCAAGGCAAAGCTGGGCAATACGGAAATTCGAACCCTCGTCTCCAACATGGTCTACTCCAAGCTGATGGAGTTCTTCGAGGAGAACCCCGGCGTGGCCAAGGCTATCTTCGAAAAGGCCACCCAGGCCGCCCGCGCCCGCGCTGCCGCCAAGAAGGCCCGTGAGCTGGTGCGCCGCAAGAGCGCCCTCGAGACCAGCCGGATGCCCGGCAAGCTGGCAGACTGCCGCGAAAAAGACCCCACCCGCACTGAGATCTTCATCGTCGAGGGTGATTCTGCAGGCGGCTCGGCCAAGATGGGCCGTGACTCGGCCATTCAGGCCATCCTCCCCCTGTGGGGCAAGATGCTCAACGTCGAAAAGGCCCGCGCCGACCGTATCTACGGCAACGACAAGCTGATGCCTGTCGTGCTGGCACTGGGCTGCGGCATCGGCGACGAGTTCGATATTTCCAAGCTGCGGTATGACAAAGTGTTCATCATGGCCGATGCCGATGTCGATGGTTCTCACATCTGCACCCTGATGCTCACCTTCTTCTTCCGCTATATGCGCCCCCTCATCGAGCAGGGCCATGTCTATGTGGCACAGCCCCCGCTGTTCAAGGTGCAGAAGGGCAGCACCATCAAATACGCTTACAACGACGCCGAAATGGCCCTGCTCTCGCAGGAGATGCCCGGTGCGAAGATAAACCGCTATAAGGGCCTTGGCGAGATGAACCCGGAGCAGCTCTGGGAGACCACCATGAACCCCGAGAACCGCGTCATCGTCCGCATCACCATCGAGGATGCCGAGAAGGCCGATGAGGCGTTCACCATCCTGATGGGCGATCAGGTGGAGCCCCGCCGCCGCTTTATCGAGACCAACGCCCAGTACGCAAAGCTCGACGTGTAATTGGAGGAAACAATGGAAGAAGATTATGTGATGATACCGGGCAGCGGTACCAAGATGATCATCCGGGACGTCAAGAAAGAGATCGAAACGGCGTTTCTGGATTACTCCATGTCGGTCATCGTGGCCCGCGCCCTGCCGGATGTGCGTGACGGCCTGAAGCCCGTCCACCGCCGCATCCTCTACACCATGCACGAACGCGGCAACGACCCCAGCCATCCCTACCGCAAGTCGGCGGATACCGTCGGTGCGGTGCTGGGCTCTTACCACCCCCACGGCGACGCCTCCGTCTACGACGCCATGGTCCGTCTGGCACAGGATTTCTCCCTGCGCTACCCGCTGGTGGATGGTCAGGGTAACTTCGGCTCGGTCGATGGCGACCCCCCGGCTGCTTACCGTTACACCGAGGCCCGCATGAGCCGCATGGCGGTGGAGATGCTGACCGATATCGAGAAGGACACCATCGACTGGGACCCCAACTTTGACGAGACCAAAAAGGAGCCCAGCGTGCTGCCCTGCCGCTTCCCGAACCTGCTGGTCAACGGCAGTCAGGGTATCGCGGTCGGTATGGCCACCAACATCCCGCCCCACAACCTGAGCGAGGTCATTGACGGCTGCATCGCCTATATCGACGACCCGGACATCGACCTGCCCGGCCTGATGGAGCACATCAAGGGCCCGGACTTCCCCACTGCCGGCATCATCATGGGCCGCAGCGGCATCCGCGCCGCCTACGCCACCGGCCGCGGTAAGATCACCCTGCGCGGACGCGCCACCATTGAGGAGACCAAAAACGGCCGCACCCAGATCATCATTACGGAAATTCCCTATATGGTCAACAAGGCGCGCCTCATCGAGCACATGGCAGACCTTGTCAAGGAAAAGCGCATCGAGGGCATCACCGGCCTGAACGATGAGACCAACCGCAAGGGTATGCGCATCGTGGTGGACATCCGCAAGGACGCCAACGCGCAGGTCATCCTGAACCAGCTGTACCAGTACACCCAGCTGCAGGATACCGTGGGCGTCATCATGCTGGCCATCGACCACAAGGTGCCGAAGGTCATGACCCTGAAACAGATGATACAGAAGTACGTCGAGTTCCAGGATGAAGTCGTCCGCCGCCGCACTCAGTATGATTTGAAGAAGGCCAAGGAGCGCGCCCACATCCTCGAGGGTCTGAAGAAGGCCACCGACATCGTGGATGAGCTCATCGCTACCATCCGCGCCTGCAAGGGCGGCATGGCCGAGGCAAAGGCCGCTATCATGGAGCAGTTCGGCTTCGATGACCCGCAGGCCGACGCTATCGTGAAATTGCAGCTGGGCCGTCTGGCTGGTCTCGAGATCCTCAAGATCGAGGAAGAGCTGTCCGGCTTGCAGGCAAAAATCAAGGATTGGGAGGACATCCTCGCCAACGACGCCCGTGTTCTGGAGATCGTGAAGAACGAGCTGCTGGACATGAAAAAGCGCTTCGGCGACGAGCGCCGCACCGAGATACAGTCCGTCACCGGCGAAGTGGACATCGAAGACCTCATCGCTGAGGAACAGTGCGTCTACACCCTCACCGAGGCCGGCTATATCAAGCGCCAGCTCAAGGCCACCTATCAGGCCCAGAAGCGCGGCGGCCGCGGCATTTCCGGCATGACCCGGAAGGAAGAGGACATCGTGCAGGAGATGTTCGTGGGCTCTACCCATGATTATGTCCTGTTCGTTACCGATAAGGGCCGCCTGTTCCGCATCAAGGGCTACACCATCGCCGAGGGCAGCCGCACCAGCAAGGGCAGCAACATCGTCAACCTGCTGCAGCTGGCCGAGGGCGAAAAGGTCACCAACATGCTCTGCTACCCCAAGGACGAGGACAACAAGGGCGGTTTCGTCACCATGGTCACCAAGCAGGGCCTCATCAAACGCACCCCGCTGGAGCAGTACGCCAACATCCGCAAGACGGGCCTCATCGGCATTGCGCTCAACGAGGGCGACGCGCTGGCATGGACCCGCCTGACCACCGGCAATGATATGCTCATCGTGGCTACCCGCAACGGTCAGGCCATCCGCTTCAACGAGGCCGATGCCCGCCCGATGGGCCGCAGCGGCCACGGCGTCCGCGCGATCAAGCTGGCCGAGGGCGACGAGGTCGTCGGCGTCTGCATCTGCCGCGAGGGCGGCACGGTGCTCACCGTCACCGAAAACGGCAAGGGCCGGCGCTCTGACATCGACACCTACCGTATCACTGCCCGCGGCGGCAAGGGCATCCGCAACTACGACGCCTCCAAGGACAAGGTGGCAGCCGTCAAGATCGTGGATGACATCGACGATGTGCTGCTGAGCAGTCAGGAGGGCATCATCATCCGCCTGCACGCCAACGAGATCCCCGTCCAGAGCCGCTACGGCTCCGGTGTCCGGGTCATGCGTCTGGGCGAGAACGATAAGGTGATGGTGCTGGCCCGCACCGACCACGACGACGAGGCACAGACCGAGAGCATCGAGGCCGATACCGAGGACGAGCCCACTGCCGAGCAGCTGGCGGAGATGGAGGCAGCCGATGAGGCATCGGCCGCCGAAGCTCCCGAGGCTGACACCGGCGACGAGGAATAAACCTTATTTCCACACATAAACTGACCCTGCGGGGGAGTACACGCTTTCTGCGGTGCTCTCCCGCAGGTTTTTGCAAAAAATCACGGTTATACTGGACAAATCCGCTGTTTGTGTGGTACTATAACCGGACAACAAGAAAAATCCTCATGGGGGAGTAGCAGGCGCTGTTTTGCAGGCAGCGCAGCAAGTCAACACAATGACGGCCCGGGCGGCTGTCTGGCTTGCTTTCATTTGCGAGACTCATGTGCTTTGGTGCGAGTACCACGCCCATTCCACATGGAGTCAGTTTGTAAAAATCCGACCCGGAATTGGCGAAATGCGCGCCGATCCCGGGTCTTTTGTCTGCCCGCCAATTCCGGTCAAATCAGGAGGCATCGTTATGGAATGGAGTTTTTTGTTTTTCTTCAACAGCGCCCTGCTGGGCGTGGGCCTTGCCATGGACGCGTTTTCCGTCTCGATGGCAAACGGTCTGCATGACCCGCAGATGTCCCGCCGCCGGGGCGTCCAAATCGCAGGCACCTTCGCCATCTTTCAGGCTGTCATGCCCATGACGGGCTGGGTCTGCGTCCACACCATCGTGGAGCTGTTCTCTTCGTTTGAAAAGTTCATCCCGTGGATCGCCCTTATCCTGCTGGGCTACATCGGCGGTAAAATGCTCATCGAGGGCATCAAGGGCGAAGAGGCCGAGGAAGCCGCTGAGCTGAGCGCGGGCGCACTCTTCATGCAGGGCGTCGCCACCAGCATTGACGCGCTGTCGGTGGGCTTCACCATCTCGGAGTACGGCTGGTTCATGGCGCTGGTCTGCTCCCTCATCGTGGCGATCGTCACCTTCTTCATCTGTGAGGCCGGCCTTGCCATCGGCAAAAAGTTCGGCACCAAGCTCTCCGGCAAAGCTTCCGTCCTCGGCGGCGTCATCCTCATCGGCATCGGTCTGGAAATCTTCATTTCCGGCATCATGGGCTGAGAAAAAATATAGAAAAGCGGCACATTCTCCTTTGAGGTGGATGTGCCGCTTCTTTGTTGAACAGGGCTCTCGTATGCCGGGATAAACTGAAACGATGTTTGTTGTCAAATTGATGCAATTTCAGGGAGGATTTTATTAAATAACACAAATTTATCAAAACTACTTGACAAATCGATACAGGGGGGGGTAAATTTAGAGAAACAGAGGGGCCGAACGAGGATTTCCGCTGTCGATTTTGAAAATGTGGGAGGAAATTTACCATGAGATTGGCAAAAAAGGTAATGGCAGTCGCACTGGCTGCGGCTATGACGGTTTCGATGCTCACCGCCTGCGGCGGTGGTGGCGGCGGCGGAAACGGCGGCTCCAGCAGCGATTCTTCCAGCTCGAGCAGCAGCTCTTCCAGCAGCTCCAGCTCTAGCTCCAGCAGCTCTTCGAGCTCTTCTTCCAGCTCTTCGAGCAGCAGCTCCAGTTCTTCCAGCTCTTCCGGCACGACGACTGATAAAAACATTGCAGAGCAGCTTGGCATGACTAATGTCAAGGTCGTTCCTTTCACGAGCAGCTATCTGAAGAACATGAACTCTGAGAAGTATACTCTTGAGATGAACGTGAAGATGCTGGCGGGCAGCGTGACGGTCAGCATGAAGACTGTCCAGTCTACTGACGGAAACAAGAGTTACAATAGAACGCTTGTTCCGGGATATGAGGATGAGATTAACCTGCGCGATGAGGCTCAGAAAAAGAGCTGGGATATCGATGGCATGGAGGGTACTTATACTGTCACTGACTGGAGCAAGTATCCGACGAATCCTGATGATGATGACGACGACAACACGGTCATCGAAGACTTCACTAAGTACAAGATCATGCAGGGCTACTACAAGGTCGGCTCTACCGAGTATCCGGCAGACTGCATTGCTTTTACGGAAACTGAGAATGGTGTGCCTGTGACGGTCGCAATGATTTATTGCTTCAACGGCAGCAAGCCGAAGTATATGATCGTGAAGGGCGTTTCCGAAGTGCAGGGTGATACTGTTGTCAAGACTGTCATGGAAGGCCAGATCACCAGATACGACACTTACGCAGACGCAAACTACATGAACTTCGAGAAGATCCTGAGCCAGTACAAACTGGTGGAAGATGACGACTAACAGTCGGATGAAATCTCCAATAAACTGATATGAGAAAGCGCCTCTGCACATCGTGCAGAGGCGCTTTTTTGTTCCCCATGGAACATCATTCAAAATAATCGGCGTACTCCTCGGTGAGCTTGGAGCCCAGACGGCGGATGCCTCCATACAAATGGCGTTCCACCAGCGGCTCAAAGGCCGCGAGGTCGCACCGCTCGATGGCGTCGATGAGATTGTGATGGTCGGCCACCACCTCGGCGAGCCCGCCGGTGGTCAGAGTGTCCAGCATCCGGAAGCGGCTGTAGTCGGCGTGGGCGTTCTGCAAGGTGCGCCAGAGATACATCTTGCCCATGGCAGAGAACCACGTCTCGTGGAGCCGGGTGTCAGCCTCGTAGAGACGGTTGAAGTCCAGCGTTTCGGCCTTGGCCAGCTCGTCGTAGGCGGCGGCACGCTGACGGATGAGGGCGCGGTGCTCCGGTGTGCAGTGGGGCGCAAAGTCCCGCAGGACCCGGGCCTCTACCGCGATGCGCTCATAAATCAGCTCGTCCACGATGTCCCGGTTCAGCCGGGTGACAGTAGTGCCTTTGTAAGGCACGATCTTCACCAGCCCGTTCTCCTGTAACCGCTGCAGCACCACCCGGATGAGGGAGCGGGGCGCGCCGAAGCGGGTGCAGAGCGGGTTTTCGCTCAGCGAACAGCCGGGCCGGAGGGTCAAATCGATGATCTCCCGCTCGAGGACGGCGTATATTTCAGAATCTGTTTTATACTGTTGTTCCATTGTCGTTTTCCTGTCTGATGCCCCAAGCGGGCCATGTCCCGGGCACCGGGAGGCGGAAGTCCATTACCTTTCCGGTGTCGGGATGGATGAAGCGGAGCCGTGCGCTCTGAAGCGCAATGTCTCCCTTGATGCGGCTGCCGTATTTGCCGTCGCCCCAGAGCGGGTGGCGGCGGGACGCGAACTGCACCCGTATCTGGTGGGTGCGCCCGGTGTGGAGGGTGATGTCCGCAAGGCTGGTGCTGCCGTCCGGGGCGGAGGCAGAAATGCGATATTCCAGCACAGCCTCCTTCACGCCCTTGCGCGGACGGCTCACCGGAAAAACACGGCCTTTCCGGCTGTCCTTGAATAAGTAGTCCCGCAGGACGCCTTCGGCGGGCAGCTTTTCGTCCGGCCCGCCTGCGATGAGGGCGCGGTATTGTTTCACGAAAGGCGGCGCGTCCGGTGTGCCGGCGTCAGGCTCGGCCCGGCCATCCTGTTCGGCATAAACCTGCTGGCTCTGCGTCACCTGCCGGCTGAGGGCGGCGGCTGCCTGCGGGGTCTTCGCATAGACCATCAGACCCGACACGCCGGTGTCCAGCCGGTGGATGACGCCCACATAGGCGTCGGGCCTGTCCCAGAGTTTCCGAAGGGCGGCGGGTACGCCGTCCTCGCTGGAAAGCCCGGCGGGCTTGTCCACTACCACGAGGGCTGTATCTTCGTAGAGTATCACAGCCTGCCCTCGTCCACCAGCGCCTTGAGCTTGAGCACGCCCGCGATGGTCTTGCCGTCCTTGATCTCGCCGCTCATGACCATCTCGTAGGCTTTTGCCAGCGGGATGCGGTCGGGCGTCAGGAACTCATCGTCGTCCAGATGCATCTGGGTGGTGTGCAGGCCGGTGGCCACCCACATATAGATGATCTCGGTGTCATAGCCCACCGTGGGGTAGAACTCGCCCAGCGGGGTGTAGTGGTCGGCGGTCAGGCCGCACTCTTCGCCCAGCTCCCGCTTGGCGGCTTCGAAGGGGTCTTCGCCCTTTTCCAGCTTGCCGGCGGGCAGCTCCCACAGCTCCTGCTGCATGGCGTAGCGGAACTGGCGCACCATGCAGAGAGTGCCATCCTCAAAATACGGTACGATGCAGGCCCCGCCGTGGTGGTGGACCACCTCCCGGATAGAAGTCTCACCGTTTTCCAGCAGAGCCACGTCTTTGGTCAGCGTGACCACCCGGCCTTCAAAAAGCACTTCGCTCGAGAGCGTCTTTTCAAAATGTGCAGCATCCATCGTTTTGTGCCTGTCCTTCCCTGCGCTGTGCAGCGCATGATACTATAGATAAAGTTTACGGCAGAATCTGTGCAAATGTCAATTATAAATTTAGAATTTTGTAAGAAAAAGCCTCATGGATACTGGATTTTGGAGCATAACACCGTCATGGATGCAGCAAAGAACACATCTGTAAAAAAGCGCTAAAAAATTTCTTGAATTTTTGTTGTGTTTTTACAGTCGGTTTGCGTTGCCTTTACCGGCGGAATTTGCTATTATATTAGATGAGCAATAGTGCCTTCATGGGGTTCTCCGGCCCCGGGCAGGGCTATTGCCCTCGATGAGCGTGTGCTTTTGTGGAGTTCTCCGGCTCCGGCGAAGTGCGGCGCTTATCAGTTGAGCAATACGTTTTTTAAAGGAGTTCTCCGGCTCCGGTAAAAAGACGTTTGCCCCGCGCAGAAGGTACCAAATTCTGAATGGAGGAAGAAAAATGCCTAGAGCAAAGCAAACCATGGATGGCAATACCGCT
>ERZ791865.1511-NODE-1511-length-21573-cov-4.075565_pt1 | contig 21573 bp, 21 predicted proteins | sample MGYA00509942_ERZ791865 | MGnify/ENA primary metagenome ERZ791865 (study PRJEB30046, sample SAMN00792098) | human gut metagenome | study: EMG produced TPA metagenomics assembly of the A metagenome-wide association study of gut microbiota in type 2...
AAGATGAGAGAAGCTCATCGCTCATCGCGGCGACTTGTATATCTTAACAAACTCAAAGAAGTTTGTCAAGCTCTTTTTTTATTTTTTTGTCTTGTGGATAGAGACGTTTGGTTATTTTGTGTATCTCCATCTGACAACTATTGTATTCTACCATCTGTTGCTGCGTCTGTCAAGTTTTATTTTTACTTTAAAATCATCTGACAGCAAAAGGCACACAAAACAACCCCTCTAAAGGGATTCTATTTTGTTTTCTTTCCGCACGCTCGTATCAGCTGGTTCTTTTATATTACCATTAAATCCGATAAAAGTCAACAAAATATGTATGGATTATGTAAAAATCCTTACTGGTAAAGGCCCCTATGTTGCAGTGTGAACCTTAACAATGCCGCCTGCAATATATTCCTCAATTTCTTCGTCCGTATATCCATATTCCCGTAAAATTTCCCGGCTATGTTCTCCCAGAAGAGGTGCCGGGGAAGCTTGTTTCCTTGCTTCTTCAAAGGCAACGGGTGTATTAGGCAGTATAGCAGACCGGCCATTATCAAAATGGCGTTCATATAAATTCCCATTAGCCCAGGCCTGCTGATTTTCCGTTATATCACGGAAATGCCCGATATTATCGTAGACGATGTCTGCAGCAGCTAACAATGGTCCCCAGTCTGCCCGCGGTCTTTTCAAGAAAGCCTGCTGTACCAGATTGACAAATTCGCCAGAATGACCCTGCACCGCTCCAAAGGTATTAAACCGTTCATCATCAATCAGCCCATCCAGTCCGAGGATATGACATAGCGACGGATAGTACCGTTCATAATCCATGATACACAATTCCAGCCATTCACCATCAGCACATTCATAAGGAATACATACGGGGCTTGGCTGTTCGCTCCGCATTCTTGGATAGACATTACCATATACCTTCTGCGCTGCAACAGCGGGAACTCCCATGAGCCAGGAAGCCGTACCCAGCAAAGAAATTTCGACTTTATCTCCTCTGCCTGTCCGCGATTGTTTATACAACGCAGCGCACAATCCTCCTGCCATAATCGATCCGGTCGTCATATCACCAAAAGCATGAAATGGCGTAAGAGGCGCATTACCCGGCTGTCCATAATCCTGCATAAGCCCGCTCCGGGCCCAGAAAGCCGCAATGTCAAACCCCGGTCTTTCCGCTTCCGGTCCCTTATTGCCATACCCGCTCAGATGTCCCCATATGAGGCGGGGATATGTCTGGTGCAGTACGTCCCAGGTAAGGGACATAGCGTGCAGAGCTGCCATCCGGTAATTGGTCATAAACACATCCGCATCAGCCAGGAGACGATGCAAAATCTCCATTCCTTTTTCCGTACGGAGATTCAGAGAAATGCTCCGCTTGTTGCTATTATTGACATCCCAGCAGGGATTTTCCTCCTCCGTACAGGGAACCTGGGCAATTTCACCATATTGCCGCCACGAATCTCCTTTCAACGACTCTACTTTAATGACATCGGCTCCCCAATCTGCCAGTATCCGTGCCGCAGCAGGCACGGCAGCATAGGTCGATAAGTCAATTATTTTTACACCTGTCAATGGCAGCTGTTCATCCATAAAACATCCCGTCCCTTATAAAAGGCGGGCAGTCTGCTGTCTGAGACAACGACTGCCCAGCATACGACATAATTATTTTTTACTCTTTAAGCCCATGTATACCTTCTCTGCCGTAATCGGCAATTCCGTAAACCGCAACCCCGTTGCCTGATACACGGCCTCTGCAATAGCCGGTGCCGGCGTGTTAATGACAATTTCACCAATGGATTTAGCTCCGAACGGACCATTTGGCTCGTAACTGGGTGCAAATTCTACGCGGATACTGCCTATATCCATACGACCGGGAATCCGGTATTGCATAAATGAATTATTCTGAATTCTGCCATTTGAGTCAAATTGGACATTTTCCATCAGTGTCATGCCAATTCCCTGCACCAGGCCGCCTTCTGTCTGCACTCTGGCCAGGGCAGGATTGATGACGGTCCCACAATCGACAACAGCCGCGTAATCCACCAGATCGATATGTCCTGTTTCCGGATCAACATCGACAACTGCGACAGCTGCCATAAACGGTGGCGGAGACGTAGGAGAATAGTGGGTTTCCGTAGCTTCCAGGGCAATATCATTGGTAATCATAGCCGCATTTCCCAGTTCCTGCCGCGTCACCTTGCGGCCACTGGCTGGATCCACCACAGCATCTCCGGTAAATTCCAGTTCCGAAGCATCAGCGTGCTCCAGCATACGGGCCGCTTTTTCCTTCATCTTTTCTATCAGCGACCGGCATGTCTTTACCACGGCCATCCCTGTCAGATAGGTCGTCGAGGATGCGTAGGAACCACTATCATATGGCGACGTATCCGTATCCACGCCGCGGGTGACAATTTCATCAACAGAACAATCCAGACATTCTGCTGCAATCTGCGCCAAGATGGTATCACAACCCGTCCCCATGTCCGTGGCTCCGATAGATAAGGTATAAAATCCATCATCATTCACTTTTATCGTCGCCGAAGCTACATCCACGTTGGAAATACTTGATCCCTGCATAGCCAGGGCCAGGCCGGCTGCACGGATTTTGCCATTTGGGAGCACCTGGCGTGGGTATACATGTTCCCAGTCAATCATTGACTGCACCCGTTTCAGACATTCTCCCAGATTGCAACTCAGCGCCGTTTCGTTAAAATACGCCGGCATCGTCTCGCCCTGCTGTACGATGTTCTGAAGTCTCAGTGCTCCCGGGTCCATGTGCAGTGTGTCTGCTAATTCATTCACAGCCGATTCCAGGGCAAAAATCCCCTGGGTAGCACCGTAACCACGATAGGCTCCGGCAGCAATCGTATTGGTATACACAGCGGTATACCGAAAACGGAACGCAGAAAAACGATTATACAAAGGGATAGATTTATGCCCCGACAGGGTAACCGTCGTCGGGCTGTGATCCCCATATGCTCCGCCATTCCAGAGTGATTCGACAGAAATGACCTGAATCATGCCATCGCGGGAAGCTCCCAATCGTACATGGACATCGGCTTCGTGCCGTGGAGAAGATACTGTCATCGCTTCTTCCCGCGTATAGACCATATACGCCCGTTTTCCCGTACGCAGCGTAATCAGAGCGGGATAACATTCCATGACGACTGTCTGCTTGGCGCCAAATCCTCCTCCGATCCGTGGCTTGATGACCCGGATTTTCGATTTAGGAATTTCCAGTGCCGTCGCGACAATGCGCCGTACATGGAACGGGACCTGTGTCGAACTGACAATGACCAGACGTCCAAATTCATCCAGGTATGTATACGCCCGGAACGTTTCCATCATAGACTGCTGTACTTGTTTCGTATGGTACGTCCGGTCAATCACCACATCGGCCTTCTGGAACGCAGCATCGACATCGCCCCAATCTTCTTCTGCCTGGGCAATAATATTCCGTTTATTATCACCACCAACGGGGACGCGGGGGTTCCAGTCCTCTTCGGGATGTACAATAATAGGATTATCTACAGCCTGATGGAAATCCAGGAGAGGTTCCTGTACGTCATATTCCACCTTGATCATGCGTATAGCCTTATCTACACATGCCGCATCACGGCCGGCTACGAGAGCCACCGGGTCTCCGACATAGCGGATCTGTGTATCCAGAATAAGCCGGTCATAGGGACTCAGCTCCGGATAGGTCTGACCAGCAATAGTAAACCGCGTCTTGGGGACATCTTCTGCTGTCAGGATACATTCAATCCCGGGAACAGCCAAAGCCGCTTTGGTATCAACATGGCGTACGACGGCTCTTGCATGGGGGCTGCGCAGGGCTTTGACGATAAGACAGCCTTCCGGTGCCAGATCCTCCGTGTAAGCCGGCTTACCTGTCACCAGCTGCAAGGCATCTTTTTTCATAACTACCCGGTTGATTTCTCTCATAAACGCATCCCCTTTCCCTTTTCCGTCAGATATTGCTTCAGGACCCGCATATGACTGACATACCCCGTACACCGGCAGAGATTGCCTGCCATATATTCTTTGATTTCTTCTTCTGTCGGATTATCCAGTTCTCTGACCATAGCCAGCACATTCATGACAAAACCAGGATTACAGAACCCACACTGGTCGCTACCTTCCTGTCCCATATATCGGGCAAATTCCTGTGCCTCACCCTGCAATCCTTCCAACGTCGTGACATGCTTTCCGTCAATGCGGGCAGCCAGAACGGCACAGGATAATACTGGTTTTTCCTCCAGCCATACCGTACACAATCCGCAGGCTGTCGTTTCACAACCGCACTTTACACTGTAACATCCTTTTTTACGCAATAAATCATACAGCATCTGCCCCGGGGCGATCTCATCGTTTTCTACCTTGCCATTGAGCCAGTACTGAATTTTCATTTCCGTCCCTCCCCTGCCGTCTGTAAGAATAACCGCCTGCACAGGACCGTTGCCATATCATGCCGATATACCCGGCTGGCCCTCATATTATCCTCAAAGGACAGTGAGTCGGCAACTTCCTTGGCTGCCCGGTCCGCGTCATCGGGAGTCATCCCCGTACCAGCCGGCAGACATCGTACCTGCGCTCGCATGGGCCGTGCACCCACACTGCAGGACACGCCATCTGCCGTACGAGATACGGCACAGGCCAGGACAGGAAAATCTGTCGCGTTCAGCCGCAACGAAGCATATGCCGTCTGCCGTTTCTTTTTGGGGAGATATACTCCCTTTAAAATATCCGTGTCCGCTTTTTGTTCCGCAAAAACAGACAGAGGGATCCGGCCGCCTTTATATAAATCTACTTCTGCATCCAGAGCCAGAAATAACGTCAGTACATCAGAAAAACCGAACCGGCCCCAGATACTGCCGCCCACCGTCGCCAGATTACGGAACTGTGTCCCCACAATATGCCGTAACGATTCTTTCATGGCCCCCTGAGTAAAGACTTCCAGAGAATCCGACGTTTCCAGCTGGCGCAACGGTACCATTGCTCCGATATAGAATGCCTCTTCGGTCTCGTGGATTTCATCCAGTCCCAGTCCGGTCAGATCAATAGCCGTTGCCAGCGTACGCCTTGGTGACATACGCAGCCAGCAGCAGCCGCCGAGGATAACAGCTGACCGTTTCTGATTCAGCTGCCAGGCCTCCTCCAAACTTTTTGCTTTAATATAATGAACAATATTCATACCTTTCCTCCTGTTCGTTCCATGCAGCTTCCGGGACTGCATGCGTTTTCTATCACGGTCCCAAACGGTATATTTTGAAAACAGACAGGTTGAATTTCCCCTGCCACATAGTTGCAATGCGTAAAATTAATGGTATAATAAAAATGTCTTCAGGGCAGGGTGTAATTCCCGACCGGCGGTATAGTCCGCTAGCGCTCCGGCGCATGATTTGGTGCAATTCCAAAACCGACCGTATAGTCTGGATGGAAGAAGGCAATCTCAGGCTGCGTCTGCAGTCTGTCTGATGCTGTGCCTGCATGCCCTGACCAGATGGTCAGGGTTATTTTTTTGCTGAAGACAATCCCAAATACCCTTATACGGAGGCATGCATTATGACAATCAAACGAACGTACAACACTATCGACGAAGCGCTGAACGCTTTGCGCCAGGGCCGGATCATCATCGCTACTGACGATCCGGACAGAGAAAATGAAGGAGACTTTATATGCGCCGCCCAGTACTGCACAACAGAAAACATGAACTTCATGGCAACACATGGCAAAGGCCTTATCTGCCTTCCCATCAGTTCTTACTTTGCAGAAAAACTCTCACTGCCACCCATGGTAGCTCAGAATACAGACAACCATGAAACAGCATTTACCGTATCCATAGACCACGTAGAAACGACAACAGGCATTTCCGCAGTAGAACGGGCCTACACGGCACGGATGTTGACAGATGATGCTTCCCGTCCGGCGGATTTCCGTCGTCCTGGTCATATGTTTCCCCTCATCGCCAAAGAAGGCGGCCTCTTTACCCGCGGCGGACATACCGAGGCTACGGTAGATCTCATGCGTCTTGCCGGCCTGAAAGAAGCTGGATTATGCTGCGAAATCATGGCCGAAGACGGTACCATGATGCGTACGCCTCAATTATGGCATCTGGCAGATATGTATCATCTTCCCTTCATTACGCTGAAGGATATCAAAGACTATATGAGCTGTCAGGCAAACAAATCCTGATGATCTTTTACAAAGGAAACAGCCCAGTGAGGTGTAATTTCCAGCGTATCATCTGGCGGCAGAGCACCTGCCAGATCCCGTCCCAGTGCCTGATAGGTCTGGCGCATGGAATCATTAAACGGGAGCATGCCTGATTTCTGCAGTTCCGGATCAGCAAAATGAAACGCATCACCAGATTCGCCGTGAGTGAATTCAATCAGGCCGGCATGAATCGGGCTGGCCTGAGCTGCCAGGAATGATTGAACCATTACTTTCATGATTTCTATCAGCCTGTCATCATATCCTGCATCAAAAATAGCCAGTTTTTCCAATAACTGCGTACGCTGGCGTATGAGACGATAACGGAACGCCTTCATGAATTCATATTCCGGTTTTTGCAGTGACTGATGCATGTCTGTCACATCCCCACCGCCAGGAGCGTAATAAATGACCAGACGCAAATCGCTCTGAATATACAAAAAATCATAATCGAGATACGTTTCATGTCCGCATTTAGGACATTGAAAGCGAAAGAGAGACAAATCCCGTACTTTTTCCCGAAGTCCGGGATTTTTGTCTATCTGTATGCGATCCCAGATTTTAAACCGGCTCTTCTTTCCACAGGAAGGACATTCCAGATTGCGGTTATAATGATCCGCATGTTTCACAGGTTCCATGATACAAGCTCCTATTAATTAAAATAACTACAATTCCATTATAGGCCAGAGCCTTTTCATTGTCTATGAATAAGTGAATAATCCGATGTGCAAAACACAAAAAAGAGTTGTAACAAAATGAGCAAAAACTCATTTCATTACAACTCTCCTTACATCAGTGCATTAGTCTTTCTGGCGAACTAATTTGCTCTGATTAAATGTATCCACCATTTCAAAATGATCGGCATCGCTGAATTTCAACGTTTCTACACCAAAATCATTTTTTCCCTTCATATTTATAATCATACTGCCCCTACCTGTTTCCGGATCAATCTTTACATCCGACAATTCATACGAATAGGACGAGTTTGTACCATGAGGACGTATAATTTCCATCGTTCCCTTTTTGACAACCCACGTATAGCCACCTTGGGCTGTTTCTTTCCATGTTCCCAGGAATATATCTTTAGGGTCGGCTTTAATCGCCTGTCCATCTGCATCCAGATAGGTAACTTTAGGATGATTATTGTTATTTTCAGAATATTCAAACTGACGGCCATAGTACTTGGTAGTCCCGTACAATTTCAAATAGGTCGGGTTACCCGATTTATCAAAATATTTGGCTTCTGTTCTGTTGCGCTGGCTGTCATATTTGTATTTGACCGCGGCAATATCTGTCTTTGCTGACATACCCCCATTACTCAGGACTTTTTCATCTATGTTCAGAGCTTCCCCATTTTTAAAGTAGCTTATCTGGCTGATGTTGCTATTTTCATCATAGTCCATTTTTAATTCATCGGGCCCTTTAGTATTACTTATGACGAGGGGCAGGCTTTGTCCATCAGCACCGATGAACTTCAAATCTATAATACGATCCGCGTCATCATAGGTCATATCCAGTTCGGCAACACCCTTGGCACCATCTTTAACAGGAGCAGCCTGTCCATCTATGCCCAAGAACTGGATTTTGACCGGACCGGCATGTTTGTCATCATATGTGTATTTTGTTTCTGCACCAGCTTCTATCAGACCATCTTTCATCTGTTGCAATTTGTCATTAAGCGAAGTGGGGCCAAGAAAAATAAACAGGCTCTTTTGAGCGCTGCCATCGAGATCACCGGCTTCATTGTACAACTTGCGGCTGATGACACGACCCTTTTTATCGTAGGAAAAAGCAATACGGGCGTATTTGTTTTTATTGTTCTTCACTACACCGTTATTATCCCGGATTTCGACGGAGTTCAATACATCGGATTTTTCTTTGTCATACACAAAGCCCAGGATGCTGGCACCCAGATATCCATTAATCACTTTTCCATCTTTATTCATATAGGTAATGGTATCGATATTCCCTTTTTTATCATAGGCAATCTTCGCCTGCGCTACACTTCCTATAGAATTATTATCGCCTTCAGAATTATAATAATATTTCTTTTCTGCTTTTCCTTTATTTTCTCCGTCTTTTGCTATCTGATAACGGACAGAAGCTTCACCGTGGTTTCCTACACCTGCCTTGCCGGTAACACGTTCATACTTTTCTTTAATATACCCATCCTGGCTATAGTCAAGCTGGATCCGTGCTGCCGTAACAGCCGTCATGTTGCCAACGGTAGATTTCCAATGTATATCGATGGGAGCATTACCCGCTTTCGCCGTAACACTTACGATTTTATCTTTTGTCGCATCGTCCTTGCCCATTTCGACATAGTAAAAAATACCGCCTTTCTTGGCCTTTGAGTCGTCAACCCGGTCTTTGATGACGAATTCGCCGTTCGGTTTGATTGCAACGTTTTTGTAATAGCCGGTAGATACCTTATCGCTTCCGGTTCCACAGCCAGCCAGCATAAGGGAACATAATCCGGCAAGTATAAGTCCAAAAATTTTGATGCGCTTACTAATCAACTCTCATCATCCTCTCTGTTTTTTTAATGCCCTTCTTTTAAATTCGTCGTACTATATACCGTATCTCCCCCCAGTCTCATGGCGATGCCAGTACATTCTATCGGAGGCCGCCCTTTCCGAAAGGACATTTCCATAACAAAAAGAATATGGCACGCAGTATTTCTCAGAATTCACCATTCAGAGATAATTCTTGTTTTATTATAATACAAGAACACAGAAATGTCACAGTTATTTAAACAAATTTCATGTAAATCCAACTCCAATGTATATGCCTTTTCCATCAAATCATTCCACTTGTACAGGAGTTATCAAAAAAAAGAACACCCAGGAAATATCCTGGGTGTTCTGTACCTGGTTACAATTTTATGAATCAAATGGCGAATTGATTGACGCCTTTTTCCCAGAGCTTTCGCCCAAAGATAAAAAACGATTGTAGAATATTGCAAGAAAAGCATTTGCTTATGTTTACCCAGGCCGTTTTAACTTCAATATAAAAAAAAAGGTGCCGAAAACACCAAAAGAAGATTGGTATAAAGCGCATAATATAAACGCTGAAATGACCATAGCTGAATTAATACCTATGATGCACCTTATCGAAAAACTCAAAGACATTGATGCTAAAGATTTTTGGTTCACTTCATACACAAACCGCCATACAACAGATACCTTCGGGACTATGGTTATAAATATTGGGACTCATCCTTACCAGCATTTTATAACGACGCTTCATTATTTTTGGCTCTTAACAAAGAATAGTCTTTTCTGGGGTAGTGATATTCAACACATTCAAAATCTCATGACCGAAGCCAGTATACGTAAACTGTCAGAAATATGTGATTCCCTATAAACCAGTAAATATTAAAAAATAATCCTGCTCATAACGTAAATTCATTATAAGAAGGATTATCACATCACAATTAATGTGCTGACTCTAAGCACTTTCCCTTGCTTCGTGCTGGCATCGCATGCAAAGTTCACGGCCAAACTGCTGCTTGGAATAGGCTGCTACTTTATCGCTGATACGAGCACCGCAATCAGCACAAACATGGGCTTTTCCCGTTGTATTTGCACCTTGTCGGCTGGGATTGGGAGACCGTTTGACCTCATTTGGCGTCGTTTGGCAGGTGGCGTTACTCCCTGTACTGGCCAAGGTGTGTTCGTCGGTCTTTGCGTCAGCTTCCGGATCATCACCAGTACTGATGTTCAGGGTCAGCATATAGGCATATTTTATGGCCGCAGTTTCAGCCTTCATGACAGCCTTATCTCCGGCATCCTGTCCAGAACCGATACCTACGATTTCAAAGGTTTCACCGGTCTCGACGTCCATCAAGGTGATCGTCATCTGGATGGTAGCCAGTTTTTCGATATTTCCTTTAAGAGTCGTCACGTCAGTCAGTTCAAAGAGTTCCGGCTTGGCCAATGAGATGATGCCATGCTTGACGAAGGACTGGTTCACCTTTTCCAGTACATCGGCACTGGTGGCATACTTATATCCGTGGAACTGATTCTTCCCAGTCTTTTGGACATAGCTGCATTCGTGCATGACATCCAGCAGTTTGGCAGCGAGTTTCTTCATAGACACATCGGCTCCTTTCTTTAGCTATCCCAGATGAAGTAGTACAGCGCTTCTGCATCCTTTCCATCTGGGTAATACCAATCCGTTTCGCAGCCATTGAAGAAATGAAGGTCTCCCACGTTGAAGCAGTCTTCATCAGCCCAGAGTAGTCGGAAATCATCGCCCCGGAAGGCTTCGGACAAGGCTTGGACGGCTTTTATGGGAGCTGCTTTACGGGTTACAAACTGAAATACGAGGAACTCATCTTCGTAATGGGAAATACAAGGCTGTCCGAAAGGGGCAGCCTTTGTGATTTCCTTTGGATGCGTGGTGATGACTTCCAAGATGTTCCCTACCTGATTGGCCATCGTATCACCTCATCGGAATCTTGTCTTTCGACACATCGAAGCACAGCTCTTTCTTTTCCAGATTCAAGCTGGCTTTATACAGCTCACCGTTGAAGGCGATGACACATTTGAAGTCCGGGAACTGGGCGATGACCTTCACGTTCTCCGTATGTATTGCGATTTCCATGTTTTCCAACCTCCTTTTCACATGGCTTCCTTTTCCCTTGCCAATCTTTGGGCATAGGGACAATTCGCTCTGTCATCACAATAGCCTTCACATTTCCGGTCGTTCCAGCGCTCTTTCGTAGAGCAGATTGGCGGCAGCTTCTTTTCCTTCATACATTCATGGAATATTTCTGCCTTGTGATGGAAGTAGCGGAGTATCCAGCGGTCGCTGATCCGGTTAATGGGGATGACGTAGATGGATTGCGTGATTCCCCGTTCAGCCGCTATCCGCAGGTTATTGTCCCGGCACATGGCCTGTATGTACATTTCCTGCACCGGGAACCCTTCCTGTTCCAGCAGGATACGGTAATAGTTAAGCTGGATGGCCCAATCGAGGACATGATGAGCCCCATCATAGCGAAGCTCGTTCCGGTACTTCGGCTGTCCTTTCCGGGGACCGGTCTTATAGACTTCACCTGTCGGGACCCGTTCCTTATATATCCCCAAGGCCATCATGAGCTTGTAGGAACTGGTGACTTTCAGGTCCCCCAGGACACCATCGTTGTTGTTCAGGATGTTGCCATAGAGGTCGAACTTGCCGCTGGTCAGCATATCGCTGAGCCGGACTTCGCTGAGCATATCCCCATCGGTGAAATTCTCATTGATGGTATGGACAGCCTGACCATGCAGAGCATATAAGACATCCTGCGGGTCCACGGCATAGTCTGTCGTGCGCTTCAGATAGGTTTCCCATACACCGGCAATCAGCTCGGTCACGGTAGGCTCCTTGATTCCCCGATGAAGCGATTGGGCGATGGCCCTCAAGGTAGGCAGGCACATACATCTCTTCCCATGAGGGCACTGGATGATCGGCAGGACAGCGGCACAAAGTTCAGGGTTGTCCAGCCGGCGATACCGTGCCGATAAGAAGGCACGCATCCGGCCATCGAGGGTACGGAGCATCCGACGTTCCGGCTCTTTATGGAGCCAGCCGTTGACGTTCTCATCCAGCAGGGCCGGATAGTCTTTCTGCATCTTCAGATAGTAGCGAAAGGGGATTCCCAAGCGGGTAGCCAACTGCTGATGAGCGATGTCGCCCACCCGGTACGTTTCCATTTCATGGCCATTCTCGAACTGGACGATAGACTTACCATCCTGGGTCTTCATCGATAAAGCACTGGTATTGACCAGATAATCCTTGCGGGCATTGCGCTGACGTTCCAATTCAGCGTCTAATTCAGCTAATGTTCTTCCTTGTTTCATGATATTCTCCTCCTATTTCTTGATAGCACTCTTGCTAAGAATAATTAAGATACCGGTTGCGACAGCTTCCAGAATTTTCAACCACGGCATAGGAACCTCTCCTTCCATCTAAAAAAAGGCATAAAAAAACCCTCAGTCCGGGAATGGACTGAGGGAAATGACGAGATATTGTCATCAAAACTATAGTATATTACGATATTTCCATATTTTGACAAACTTATTATTTATTTTTCTTGTTTAAATTTATCTCGTGTCTTGCTTAAAAAAGGCATGGCTTTATTTTGGAGGTAATCACCCATTTTATCTGGATATAATCCTTTTTTATAGGCATCTAAAAGTTCTTGACTTAAATCACTCAATTCATTATTTTAATTTCAATTAACAGCTACAATTCTTACTATAATATTATTTTTTACAGTTACGACTAATGAAGGTTTTTTCATTCCATTCGGATGATACCCATAATCACAAGATATCATAAAAGTATTAGTCCTATCATAAATTGGCCATACATTATCAGGATTCCCATATAAATCATACATCGTTTGAATATTTTGTCCCACAGCAAGTCCTGCCGGTGTGCCTAATCCATTTTTAGAATAAACAGTAATTCTACTAGCAAAGAGTTGCCCTGACATATCCTGATAATAATCAATCGAAAAACCATTGCCCCAATACATTGCTTTCATCCGCCGTCTATCTGCAGTTGCGGCATGCCAAACTTTACTTCTATCTGGCTGACCATAAATACTTTCAGCATAATCAAATGTACTTCCAGGTGTAATACCTCCGATAGCAATTTGTTCAATATCTATAGCCATTGCCAATACAGGGAATAATAATGAATAAATTGCTAAGATGGCTTTCAGAATTTTTTTGTACATAAATATTCCTCCAATGTATTTTACTTATTAATTAAATTATGTACTTTTCTGATGACTGTATAATTACCGTCACCTTTAACACTACTAACACGATATGAAGCTTTACAAAAAAAGCCGTCCGTAATAGTAATAACGGACTCGTCACAGCCTTGCCATACCCCATGAAGCAATATATTATCCATTGTCAGGCTCTAAATATCTTGCTTGTACTGGCGTAGCTATCGGTGATGCTACGGCAAAAGGTCAAATATCAAGACGAGCGTACAAATGATTTTCTTGAATTTTTAATACCTCCTTACTATTTTATTACACGTTCATCTCTAGTTGATTTCTATTATATCACAGAAGCATTTCACTGAGAAAATATCAGGTATTGGGAAGGCGCTTATTCAATGACTTCTTTATACCTTTGCTTGTATCTAGCCAAGGTAGCCCGGCTTATACCGGTGATTTCGACGACTTCTTTATAAGTATGGGTCTTCAGCAGTTCCATGGCATTATCGATGACCGCTTTTTTGTATGGGGGACGACCGTCTCGATAACCTGCTTTAGTTTTCGCCACGGCCTTCCCAGCGGCAGTCCGTTCCAGAATCATGGAGCGTTCAAATTCGGCGAAGGCCAGCATGATGGTCAGGGTCAGCTTTCCTACGGCTGAATTGTCGATCCGGCCAATATTCAGAATGTTGACGATGATACCTTTATCTGAAAGCTGGCGGACTGTCCGCAAGCCATCTTCTGCATTTCTGGCGAAACGGTCCAGTTTGCAGCATACGAGTTCATCGCCGGGAACCAGTTTCTGAATCAGGGCTTCAAATTTAGGCCGGGCCGTCGTCTTCCCGGAATATTGTTCGTATATGATGTTCTCTTTAGCGACGCCGGCATGAATCAATTCCTGTTGCTGCTCTTCCAGTGAATTGCCTTTCAGCTGAACCAATGCCGAGACACGAGCATAGCCGTATTTCATAATCAGGACCTCTTTTCCAAGTTATCGTTATGAGCAAGAGTTTTGATAAAAATTCCACTTCTTCTTAGCGTTATCGAAAAGCATCCACTTCATCTGAAATGGGATTCTTTCATTTTCAAGTACATTTCATAATTTACATTTGACAAAATTCTGCCCATAGCGTATGATAAAAACATAGCAAATGTAAATTTATTAATTTACGGAGGTGAAGCGATATGCTCCAACTCGGAGAAGTAGCAGACATTGTGTCCGGCTATAATATAGTGCGGCTATCTGAAGATGACCAGGAACGGAAGTATTCCAATGCCGATTTCGAGCATGACTTTTATCAGATGAAGCTGGCCAGTCCTTCCAACGATATTATCTATCGGCAGTCGATGGCGGCCCATAATATGTCGGCGACTATCATTGCAGATGAGCATAAGGATAAGTTCATCAGCCAGGTATTCTCCATCATGAAGATCGACAGGAAAAAGCTGAATCCATGGTATCTATGTTATCTGCTCAATGAATCAGACATTATCGCCAAACAGTGCAACGTCCTGTTGCAAGGCTCCGTCATCGCCCGGCTGTCTGCTCACCAGCTGAAGCAGATACAGATTCCTGTCATCTCTATGAATGAACAGGAAAAGCTGGGAAGGCTGTACGTGACGGCTTTGTACCAATATTATCTGAAAACGACGAAAGCAGCTAGAAAACTGCAGGGTATCCTCAGCATCCTGCATGATATAGAACGGAAATAAAAAGGAGACATGAAATCATGACCAACGAAGAAAAGAACCTCGAACAAGTATTATGGGATTCGGCCAATGTCATGCGCCAGACCATGGGGGCCGCTGATTATATGGATTATGCGCTGGGACTCATTTTCTACAAGCATCTGTCCGATAAAACACTGGAAACAGCAGCGCAGGCTTTGACCGAGGCGGGGGAAATAGACGAATCAGAAGTCGCTACGGAAGAACAGCGGCAGGCAGCTTACAAGACGTATTACGACGATCCCGATTCCCATGATGACCTGTTGGCTTCCATGGATATGGACTACACCATCAAGCCGGACTTCACCTTTACGGCCTTCCTCAAGGAAATCAAAGACAAGACCTTCCAGCTGGAACATCTCGAACAGGCTTTCCGGGATTTGGAACAGTCCAATGCGGATTTACTGGGCCACCTCTTCGATGATGTGGACCTTCATTCCAATAAGCTGGGGCCGACGCCGCAGAAGCAGAACGATTTGATTGCCGATGTCATGCAGGCCTTGGCCCCACTCAATCTGGACAGCCACAGCGGCGATGTCCTCGGCGATGCCTACGAATACCTGATTGGCAACTTCGCTTCCGATATGGGCCAGAAGGCCGGCGAATTCTATACGCCCCAGTCCGTTTCTACCCTGTTGACGCATATCGTGACCAGCGGCTATGAAGATAAGAAGGGCTTCAGTGCCTATGACCCGGCCATGGGTTCCGGCTCTTTGCTCCTGAATGTCCGGAAATATATCCAGAGTGCTGATTCCATCGAATATTATGGACAGGAAATCAAGACGTCGACCTATAACTTGGCCCGCATGAACATGATTATCCATGGCGTCTCGGCGACCAACCAGCATCTCCACAATGCTGACACCCTCGATAAAGACTGGCCCACCGATGAAGTGACCGATTTCGATGCCGTCATGATGAATCCGCCGTACTCCCAAAAATGGAGCGCCGACAAGGGCTTTTTGAATGACCCGCGTTTCTCTGATTATGGCGTACTGGCTCCCAAGTCCAAGGCCGATTATGCTTTCCTCCTCCATGGCCTGTATCACCTGAAATCGACGGGGACCATGGGCATCGTCCTGCCTCATGGCGTCCTGTTCCGTGGCGCTGCGGAAGGTAAGATTCGCCAGAAGCTCCTTGAAAAAGGCTATATCTATGCCGTCATCGGCCTGCCGGCAGGTATCTTCTATTCCACGGGTATCCCGACGATCATCATGGTATTGAAGAAAGACCGTCCCGGCCGGGATGTCCTGTTCATCGACGGTAGCAAGGAATTTGTCAAAGGAAAACCGCAGAACACCTTGACCGACGCCAATATCGAACGATTGTACAATTCCTATAAAGACCGGAAAGATGAAGAGAAATTCTGCCACGTCGCCACTTTTGAAGAAATCCAAGAAAATGACTTCAACCTGAATATCCCCCGCTACGTCGATACCTTTGAACCAGAACCAGACGTCGATTTGGGCGAACTCAATAAGGAAATGGCCGAAACGAATGAACAGATTGAAGCCAATGAAAAGGAACTGTTGGCCATGCTGAAAGAATTGACGACGACGGACACCAAAAAGGCCAAGGACCTTCAGGATTTCCTCCACTTGTTTGAATGAGGTGACGTGCGATGAAAAAAGAAACGAAGAAAGCCCCGACCATACGATTTCGGGGGTTCACCGACGATTGGGAACAGCATAAGTTTGGAGAAATTGCTGAATATAAAAAAGGCCCATTTGGAAGTGCATTAAAAAAAGATTTTTTCATACCGGATAGTGCTACATCTGTCAAAGTATATGAGCAACAAAATGCTATTAACAAGAATTGGAATCTTTCCAGATATTACATATCAAAAGAATATGCACAAAAACTTAAATCATTTGAAGTTCATGCTGGAGATATAATCGTTTCTTGCGCAGGAACTATTGGTGAAATATATGAATTGCCAGCACAGTCACGTTCAGGTATTATTAATCAAGCTCTTATGCGCATTCGTGTTGATGAAAAGACTGTATGCAAAGATATTTTTAAATTAGCCTTTTCAAATATGATAGATAGTTTTTCAAGAGAATTTAGTAACGGCTCTGCAATAAAAAATATTCCACCATTTGCAGATTTAAAACCAATGAAAGTCTTGCTACCTAATAAAGATGAGCAAAAGATTATAGGAGATTTTTTCACAGATATTGACAAGACCATCACTCTTCATCAGCGTAAGCTCGACCAGCTGAAGACACTGAAGAAATACTTCCTGCAAAACATGTTCCCTGCAAAAGGTGAAAAAGTGCCCAGAATTCGCTTCAAGGGATTTACTGGAGATTGGGAACAGCGTAAGGTTTCTGATATCGCAGGCCGGTATGATAACCTTCGTGTTCCGGTATCGTCGAATAAACGTGTTCATGGAACAACTCCTTATTATGGAGCAAATGGGGTTCAAGATTATGTAGACGGATATACGCATGATGGAGAATATATTTTAATAGCCGAAGATGGGGCGAATGATTTACAAAATTATCCAGTGCATTATGTAAATGGGCGAATTTGGGTTAACAATCATGCGCATGTACTTCAAGGTAAAACTGGAATAGCAGATACTAAATTTTTGAGTTATGCTTTTAGTCAGATTGATATATCATCTTTGCTTGTTGGTGGTGGGCGTGCAAAACTCAATGCAGACCTACTTATGAAGTTGGATTTGTTGTTGCCAGAGCATAAAGAGCAGGAAAAGCTGGGAAACTATTTTAGTCACATCGACTCCCTTATCGCCCTTCATCAACATAAGCTCGATCAACTCCAGACAATGAAGAAGTTCATGCTGCAGAATCTGTTCATATAAAAGGAGATGGTGGCGTATGACGACCTTTGAATCGGAAGCGAGCATCGAAGAGAAGCTCATCCAGCAGCTCGTCGAAGGGGAATCCCAATGGACTTTCCGTGGGGATATCCATACCTTTGACGACCTGTGGAACAACTTCCGCAAGATTTTAATTCAGAACAACAAAGAGATATTCGACGAACATCCCCTGACAGATAGTGAATTCCAGCAGGTCCAGAACCAGCTCCGTTTCCCAACCTTCTACGATGCCGCTCAATGGCTCATGGGGGAAAACGGTATCGTCCGGGTCAGCATCCAGCGGGAAGATGCCGAATTGGGGACGGTCTATCCAGTCGTATTCAAGCGGGCCGACGTTGCTGGCGGCTCTTCGGTCTATGAAGTGGTCCATCAAATCGAATTCGACCGGCAGGAAAAGATGAACCGGGATCGCCGCGGCGATGTCACCTTGCTGATTAATGGACTTCCCATGATCCAGATTGAGTTGAAGAACCGCAGTCATCCCTACCGGGAAGCCTTCAACCAGATTAAGAAGTACCTCAAGGAAGGGGCTTTCCGGGACATTTACTCGACGCTCCAGATGTTCGTCGTGTCCAATGCCGCCGATACGCGCTATATTGCTACGGCCGGCGAAAGCGACCTCAATGAAAAGTTCCTGTCGGCATGGCTCGATGAGGATAACCAGCCAGTGACGGAATACATTGCCTTTGCCAAGGCGGTCCTTTCCATCCCGGCGGCACATCGCATGGTTTCCCAGTACACGGTCCTCGACAGTGAACGGAAAGCCCTCATCATGCTACGGCCTTACCAGATTCACGCCGTCGAAGCTATCCGTGATGCCGTCAATCCCTATACGGGCGGCGGCCGTCAGTCCGGCTATATCTGGCACACGACGGGTTCGGGCAAGACCCTGACTTCCTACAAAGTGGCCCACTACCTGAGCCAGCTGCCGAGCGTCCGCAAAGTCGTCTTCATCGTCGACCGCCGCGACTTGGATAACCAGACGACGGGCTCGTTTCAGGCTTATGCCGCTTATGACACGATTGACGTCAGCGAAACGGACAATACCCGTGATTTGGTCAAGAAATTGCAATCCGATAAAGGCGACGTCCTGGTGACGACCATTCAGAAGCTGCAGAACGTCATGCGCCGCTATCCCGAAGGTACGAAGGAATATGAAAAGCTGCACATCCTGCGGCCAATCTTCGTCGTCGATGAATGTCACCGTGCCGTGTCCCCCTTGGCCCAGCACTTGATTAACCAGTATTTCTCCCGGCCCTTGTGGTACGGCTTCACCGGTACGCCTATCTTCAGTGAAGATGCCAAGGACAGTCCAGGCGACCTGCCGGCGACGACAGAAGAACAGTACGGAAAATGCCTCAATAAGTACACCATCAAGGAAGCCCTCCATGACGGTGCCGTCCTCGGCTTCCAAGTCGAATACCACAATACTTTTGACATGGAAGCATTGGCGGTGGAACATGACATCCCTTGGACACCCGATGAAGACGGGTACCATCTGGAAACGGCCCTGATGCAGCATAAGCTCCTCGATGCCGCCTATGAAGATGACCAGCACATGCTGCAGGTCATCGATTTCATCATCAACAAGGCCAGTGGCAAATTCGGCCTGAACCGGGGCAAAGGGAATACCTATGCGGCTATCCTGACGACGAGTTCCATCAAACAGGCCCAGCGCTATTACCAACTCTTCAAACGGGTCAAAGAAGGCAAGGAACCGACGGTCTCCATCCATGATGACATCAAGCGTCAGCTGTCCGATTTCCCGAAAGTCGCCATTACCTATTCCGTCGGGGAAAATAATGATAAGGACTCGTTCAATCAGGACCAGATGAAGGAATCCATGCAGGACTATAACGCCATGTTCGGCACGCAGTACACGATGGAACAGCTCGGAGCCTATAACAGCAATATCAACGACCGGCTGGCCCGCAAGAAGAAAATCTATCAGGTCCGGGAAAGCCAGCTCGATATCGTCATCGTCGTCGACCGCCTGCTGACGGGTTTCGATGCTCCCTGTCTGTCGACGCTCTTCATCGACCGCAAGCCCATGCGCTCGTATGGCATTATTCAGGCCTTTTCCCGGACGAACCGCCTCTATGACAACCAGAAACGCTTCGGCCAGATCGTCATCTTCCAGATGCCAGCTCATTTCAAACGGGCCGTCGATGATGCCATGCGCCTCTATTCCAGCGGCGGCGGCAACTACGTACAAGCCCCATCTTGGGAAGTCGCAGAAGCTCGTTTTAAGAAGGCCATCCGGAATTTGCGGCAGGCCGCTCCGACGCCGGAGGCCATCGATACCATGAGCAAAGCTGAGAAACTCCGTTTCCTCAAAGCCTACCGGGAATTCGATGACGCCTATTCGGACGTTCAAGTCTATTCGCCGTATCAGGTCAAAGAGCTGCCCAAAGATTACCTCATCGATGCGCCGACCATCGAAGCCTACAGCGGCAAGTTCAACAACGTGAAAGAAGAGTTCCGCAAAGACCGGGACGACGATGATCCCGACGTCAATCTGGTCATCGACTACGACTTGCGCTGCTATCATATGGACCAAATCGATGAAGACTACATCCTGCGCCTCATGGAAGCGACACGGTCCGATGAATCGGCGTTCATCTTCGAGTCTTCAGGGAAGAACCAGAAAATCATCAAGGAAATCAACGAAGAAATCCTGCGCTTCCGCAAAACGAATCCGGCCAGAGCCAAGATATTGGATGACATATGGCACGAATATCAGGATAAGCCAAGAAACTTTGTGAACCAGAACTTCGTCGATGTCCTGCATGAACGAATCGATACCCGTATCAAAGGCCTCATCGATGAATTTGCCGGCGAATGGTGCATCGACCCGGAAGCCTTGGAATTCTTCATGGAAACCTATGACGTGACCAAGGACCCCAGCGAAAAACAGGATAATCAGGATGCCTTGAAGAAAGCTACCCATCCCAAAGAGTACCGTAAAGACCATCCTCATATCGGCCTGAAGTATTGGCCGAAACTATTAAACTCCCTGCGGGAATTCTATGTACAGCACCTTCAAAAGCTTCTGGAACGGTAAAAATCCTATAGTATAGGGGCAAAGCCCCTATACTATAGCAATGTTAATCGCAACTTTGATTTATCATGATTATTTAGATTTAGCGTTACATTGGTCGGAGATATACTGGTATACACTACTACGAGGAATCTTCCATTTTCGATTAATTCTGAAACATTTAATTTGACCGGAACTTAATAGTCGATAAGCAACACTACGACTGACTAATAGTATTTCACAAAGTTCATCTACAGTTATCAAATCATCATATGGATTTTCCATGGTACAGTTTTCCTCCTTAATACTGACAAATATCAAAACATAAAAAATAATACATAAGAAAAGATGACCATAGATGACTTCATTCATCATGTGCTAATCTTTCTTGTTCTTCAAGAAGTAACTGTTGCCAAATTTCATTCTTTTTTCAACATATGCATGGATTGATTCTTCTGGAATCTTCCATGCATTACTACCTTCATCTTTATAGGCACTCAGTTTATTCTCATGGATGAGCTTATAAATCTGATAAGCACTGCAGCATAACAGGCTTGCTGCTTCAGATACATAAAGGACACGTTTATTAATCTGCATATTCCACTCCCTCCCTTCTTTAATGATTTACTAGTATGTTTGAACAAATAGGAGCAAAATTGCTCATATGTGTTTAAGATACATTATCAAAGAATAGGGATGGTATGGATTCATATCTGTAGGCAGATATAAATGCAAAAATAGCTGGAACATCCGGAACGATTGGAACAAAATATCCTTGAATCAGATTAAGGTGAAACCTGACCAATAATATGGCAAATAATCCCCACGTATTATCTGAAAATCTCCTCTTACACTGGCAGTAAATACAAATTGATTGGAACATTGGGAACCAATGAAACATTAAAAGATTCAATGGCCCCCCCAAATGGCCCCCCATGCATAAAAAAAAAGAACACCCAGGAAATATCCTGGGTGCTCTCTGTCCAGTAATCTGGCGGAGTGAGAGAGATTCGAACTCTCGCAGGC
>ERZ791865.1512-NODE-1512-length-21562-cov-16.533036_pt1 | contig 21562 bp, 18 predicted proteins | sample MGYA00509942_ERZ791865 | MGnify/ENA primary metagenome ERZ791865 (study PRJEB30046, sample SAMN00792098) | human gut metagenome | study: EMG produced TPA metagenomics assembly of the A metagenome-wide association study of gut microbiota in type 2...
TCTGCAACTCTTATGGCACACTTTTTTGCAATATTTTTTCAGGGTTTTATCTAACACGCTGATTCTCTTTATGCTATACAGCATATTTTTTACTTATACGAGAAATTGTGTGTAAAATGCACTACATTATATAATTCGTGCGTGCGCGTACGTGTGCGCGTACAGAGCCGGAAATAGTTTTACGAAAAACTGGGGAAAACAGCTACAAAGCCTGAAACTGCGCACAAAGTCCGGCAGACGGAACGGAATTTTTACACGGACAAAAAGGAACTTTTTACGTTTCCGCTACGAAAAACCTACGGCTCCGCAACGCAAAACGTACGGCTCGCGCGGCGGAAACATACGTTTCTCCGAAGGAAAACATAAAAATAATGGAAACGTTACGAGATTTTCTATCCGAGGTTTGCAAAAAAAATTGGCTCCAAATGAAAAAGAAAAAGACGGCTGATACGGATTCTCCGGCAGGAGCAGGAAAACAGCCCTTCACATAAGGGCATAAAAAAAGGAGTTCCGCTGAACTCCAACCTTTGTTAACCTTAAATCTAATACTATGAAAAACACATACAAAAGTATTTATTTTATCTGAAATAGCAAAACCCAAGACTAAAAAATAATGTTTTACAACATACATTAACCACCAAGACGAAATATTCAATGTGGTTAACAAATTACATATTAAAATACAAAAAATGCAGAAACGATTCCGTTTCTGCATTTCACATTCACCTAATATTACACCAGATTCACTTTATACGCTTATATCCATATACGGCTAATTCACCCAATTCCTCTTCGATACGAAGCAACTGATTATATTTCGCCATACGATCGGAACGGCTTAATGACCCAGTCTTTATCTGGCCACTATTGGTAGCTACTGCAATATCCGCAATGGTGGCATCTTCTGTTTCGCCGGAACGATGAGAAGTAACCGTAGTATACCCATGGCGATGGGCCATTTCAATAGCATCGAGTGTCTCACTCAAAGAACCAATCTGATTTACTTTGATAAGAATGGAATTGGCACATCCCAATTCTATACCTTTCGATAAGAATTCCACATTGGTCACAAACAAGTCATCTCCTACAAGCTGACAACGATCTCCAATCCGCTCCGTCAGTTTCTTCCATCCCTGCCAGTCGTTTTCACTCATACCGTCTTCTATAGAGTCAATCGGATACTTATTAATCAGTTCTTCCAGATAAGCCACCTGTTCATCTGAAGTACGTTTCTGACCACTGGCTCCTTCAAAAATCGTATAATCGTACACTCCATCCTTATAAAACTCAGAAGAAGCACAGTCCATTCCAATCATCACATCCTTTCCTGGTACATATCCTGCCAGTTGAATGGCCGACAAAATAGATTCCAACGCATCTTCCGTTCCATTCAATGCCGGAGCAAAACCACCTTCATCTCCTACAGCCGTACTTAATCCACGGTCGTGCAACACCTTCTTCAAGGCATGGAAAACTTCCGCTCCCATACGCAAACCTTCACGGAAAGAAGGTGCACCTACCGGACGAATCATGAATTCCTGGAAAGCAATGGGTGCATCACTATGTGAACCTCCATTGATAATATTCATCATCGGTACCGGCATCACAAAAGTATTTACTCCTCCAATATAACGATATAAAGGAATGTTCAAATAAGCAGCTGCCGCTTTTGCCACTGCCAAAGAAACTCCCAAAATGGCATTGGCCCCGAGATTGGATTTGGTAGGCGTGCCATCGAGTTCACACATTTTCTTGTCAATTCCACGCTGATTCAGCACAGACCATCCTTCCAGGGCCGGAGCAATTACATTATTTACATTATATACAGCTTTCAACACACCTTTACCTCCGTAACGCTTGGCATCTTTATCACGAAGCTCGAGTGCTTCATGTTCACCAGTAGAAGCTCCTGAGGGTACAGACGCACGCCCCATGATTCCAGACTCCAGTCTCACTTCTACTTCTACAGTAGGATTGCCTCTCGAATCGAGTATTTCACGACCTGTAATTGATTTAATTTTCATATTCCTATCATTTTAAAATTCTGATATACAAAAATGAGAAGTTCCTGCAAGGCATACAATACCTTGAAATAGGTATTTTGTAAACCTGACTCTCTGAAACAAAAAAGGACTGTAACTGAAAAACAGCCACAGCCCTCTTCTGTCATTTATGCAATCAAAATGGATTAGTAATTATTTTTCTTTACTTCGAAATAAGCTTGTGGATGCAAGCAAGCCGGACATATTTCAGGTGCTTCTGTACCTACATAAATATATCCACAGTTACGGCACTGCCATACCACTTCTACATCTTTCTTGAATACTTTATCATCTTCTATATTCTTCACGAAAGCCAGGTATCTTTCTTCATGTCCTTTTTCAGCAACAGCAATTTCACGATACATCTTAGCGATAGCCGGGAAACCTTCTTCATCTGCAATGTCAGCAAATTTCGGATAATCCAAGCTCCATTCTTCATTTTCACCTGCTGCAGCTGCTTTCAGGTTTTCCAATGTAGTACCGATTACGCCGGCAGGATAGCTGGCAGTAATTTCTACCATTCCACCTTCCAACCACTTGAACATTCTCTTGGCATGTTCCTTTTCCTGATCAGCAGTTTCCATAAAAATAGCAGAAATCTGCTCGAAGCCTTCCTTCTTTGCTACACTGGCAAAATAAGTGTAACGCATTCTTGCCTGTGATTCACCAGCAAAAGAGATTGCCAAATTTTTCTCAGTTCTTGTTCCTTTAATGCTTTTTCCCATATCTATTAGTTATTAAGTTGATGAATAAATTACGTTTTTAAGTTCACATTGCAAAGGTAGTAATTTTATTCAAATTTGAAATGATTACAATTTTATTTTCTATTTTATTAACACTTTAATAAAACCTGGATTTATTCATAAAACAAATTTGAAGGAGAAAAAGTTCTTGAAAACAAGTCGTAAAATATCCCTTATCCTATCTTATATACATTGAATAAGAAACAAATAATAATTCAAATTTCTATTTCAGAAAATATTTTAAAATATAATCAACAGAAAAATCGTCTGAATTCGAGAAAATATATACTTTTGTGCTTCTTTTTAAATTAGTAACATTTTTAAGATAGATGAAAGGATTAGAATTTAGACCAAAACTTTTCACAATGATGAAAACTTACACCAAGGCCGACTTTATGACCGACCTGATGGCAGGTATCATTGTGGGAATTGTAGCTTTGCCTTTGGCCATTGCCTTTGGTATAGCCTCTGGAGTAAGTCCGGAAAAAGGTATCATTACCGCCATTGTAGCCGGCTTTATCATTTCTTTTTTAGGTGGAAGTAAAGTACAGATAGGTGGACCGACCGGAGCGTTTATCGTAATTATCTACGGTATTATTCAGGAATACGGTATCGACGGACTGATGGTTGCTACCATGATGGCCGGTGTGCTCCTTATATTATTAGGTATATTCAAACTGGGAACCGTTATCAAGTTTATTCCTTATCCTATTATCATTGGTTTTACCAGCGGTATTGCCGTCACCATTTTTACTACCCAGATTGCCGATATTTTCGGACTTGATTTTAAAGGTGAAAAAGTACCGGGCGATTTTATCGGAAAATGGATTCTTTATTTCCATCACTTCGATACGGTAAACTGGTGGAATGTCATTGTCAGTGTAGTCAGTGTATTCATCATTGCCATTACTCCCAAGTTCTCTAAAAAAGTTCCAGGCTCTTTAGTTGCCATCATTCTGGTAACTGTAGGAGTTTACTGCCTGAAAATGTATGGAGGAATTACTTGTATCGATACCATAGGCGATCGTTTCAGCATCAAAGCACAACTTCCGGAAGCAGCCGTTCCGGCACTTGACTGGGAAGCTATCAAAAATCTGTTTCCTGTAGCCATTACTATTGCCGTATTGGGAGCTATTGAATCTTTGCTCTCTGCTGCAGTAGCCGACGGTGTTATAGGTGACCGCCATGACTCAAATACGGAACTTATCGCACAAGGTATTGCCAACTTCGTATCACCTATATTCGGAGGTATTCCTGCTACTGGAGCTATCGCCCGTACTATGACAAATATTAACAACGGTGGAAAATCGCCCGTAGCCGGTATTGTACATGCAGTGGTGTTATTGCTTATCTTACTTTTCCTGATGCCGTTGGCACAATATATTCCGATGGCTTGTCTGGCTGGTGTACTGGTTATCGTTTCTTATAACATGAGTGGATGGAGAGTGTTCAAAGGATTGTTGAAAAATCCCAAATCGGATGTGGCTGTCCTGCTTATTACTTTCTTCCTGACCGTTATCTTCGATTTGACCGTAGCCATTGAAGTAGGATTGGTAATTGCCTGCGTATTGTTCATGAAACGTGTAATGGAAACCACCAAGATTTCTGTAATTACCGACGAAATCGATCCGAACAACGAATCTGACTTGGAAGTACACGAAGAACACTTAATGATTCCACAAGGTGTAGAAGTGTATGAAATCAACGGTCCGTATTTCTTCGGTATTGCCACCAAATTTGAAGAAATCATGTCTCGTTTGGGCGATCGTCCGAAAATCCGTATCATCCGTATGCGAAAAGTTCCTTTTATTGACTCTACAGGTATACACAACCTTACCACCTTGTGTGAGATGTCACAAAAGGAAAACATCCACATCATTTTGTCGGGAGTTAATGAAAAAGTACATAAGGTACTGGAAAAATCAGGATTCTACGAATTGCTGGGAGAAGAAAATATCTGTAGTAATATCAACGAAGCCCTGGAAGTAGCCACTCGAGAAATCGCAGAAATAAACGCGAAATAAAAGGTTAAAAGAGAGACTCCTGTTCTGTTAAAATCCAAATAGGGTTTAACAAAACAGGAGTTTTCTTTAAATCATGTTATAAAACAGTATATTTTAGGTTAGTTACTTGGATTATTCCCAGAATTCCGTACCTTTGTACTGTGTTTTTCATAGTATTAGATTTAAGGTTAACAAAGGTTGGAGTACAGCGGTACTCCTTTTTTTATATCCTTACTTCAGAAAATCACCACTTCAGTCGAACTTGAAACTGTAAATCATACTTATTGTTTCCCTGTATTTCTTCTGCTCCCGAACTGATAGTTGACCGATCTCTATAGTGCGTCCATCCCCATTTAACCTGAAAAGTCAGACGCTTTTTCCAGTTATAATCCATAGTCCAAGCCCATCGCTCTCCTCTTCCATACAAGGACATCATAGAAAACGCATACAACAGCCCTTGCTCGTACATATATACCCGCGATGCATAATCCTGCGTATGAAACCAGATACCGCTTAGAGAAGTCCGCAACGAAAGACGAGGAATATCCACCTTCATACTACTACCCAATGCCCAACCGTTAGAAGCCTCCCGTTTCCACACATCCGAACGCACATATTCCACAACCGTTTTCCACCGCAAAAAGCTCAATGGTGAATAAGTCAGCTGATAATGTAATCTTTGTCGGATATTGGGTAATACTAGTTTACTTTCTTCCGTATCCTGATAATTTTTAGCCTTGTTTTTATAACTATACTTTATTAACATATCCAGTGAATTTAACGGTGAATAAGATGCTTGAAACACGCCTTCCATTCCTATGGTCTTTTTCTTATCTACCAAGTAACGATACCATGGAAAATAAAATAAATCACCATAACATAACAATTTAATCTTACTTAACAGGCTTGTTTCCAAACCAATAAAAAGTCCAGTTTCATTTTGCAATCTGGAATTCTCTCCAAATCCGTTTGCGTATAAACTCTGGTATTTCTTGTCATAGTATCTGTTGATAACTATCAAGGAAGTATTCACAACCGGTGAATAAGTCAACTGATTCAACGTGGCAATCTTTCCCTGCTTATCTACTGCTGTTTCACCAGAGAATACAAATTTCCCTTTATACCATTTATAATTCACTCCTACATTATAGAAATATCTTCCACGAGGATAATAACGATTGTACAACCGCTCCGTCGGATTTAACACCTTGTTGAAAACATTATAAACAGCCGTAAATCCACCTTCAAAGTATTTACCATCATAAGTTAAATTACTACCAACTAAGGTATTAAATACCGTATTCTTCTTTTCTATGTCTTTCTTCAAACGATGATAGCCATCGGTTTTCAACGTAGTTATACACTCATTATCCACCGTAGCATCCTGATTACGGAAAGAAACAAAACCTGTCAATAACCAGCGATTCTTCCATTTCCAGGAAGCACCTGCTCCCTGCAGATAATTCGTTTCATTCATAGAAGTATATTTGCTCAACCCTTTCCCTGCACGATTTAATGTGGAAAAGGAGGTGTATTTTCCCATACTAAACCCCATGTTCATTACCAGTCCATATCCAAAACTAGCTTTGTAGTTTCCTAATACCAGCGTATGCAACTTGCCGAAATCATTTAACTGAACAGAGGCATTGTAAAAATCGAATCCTTTCCGGTTATAAAGACTGAAGAACGGTTCTCCCGCATCCTTTTCTGCGGCCAAACTTACATAAACTTTCTGCTGAAACTGAAATTTATATCTCAGGTTCAAATAATACGGATCTCCATAATACCGTTTCGAAGCAAATTTCTCTTCTTCACCCAAGGGAATATCCGCATACCCCGCCTTTTCATTTAAAGGAATATCTGTCCGCATCCATACTTCCTGCTTATTGTATTTCCACAAGTTTTTCCAGGAAAACGCCCGTTTTTCCACCGAGTTACCCACATATACAAAATCCTTTAAGAAAGTTTGTGTCTGTTTATCCATTCCTTCCACTCCCCATAATTCATTCAAACTGACCAACGGTCCATATTTATACACATAGTAAAGAATATTTTCCACCATTTTATCTGATAAGAAAGGCAATTGTTCCAACTCTTCCTTCGTTACTGTATTAATATTAAACGGATGTTCAGCCAGTTCACTCAAGTTTTCATACAGTTCTTCCCAGGAAGACAAATTTGCCTCTTCTCCAATCTGTTCCTCCCATTCCATCCAGGAAGACTGGGCACATACATTTAAACAGGTAAAAAACGCTGATACACAAAAAGAAACATACTTTTTCCACATGTTATTCACCAGGTTATACACATACTATAAATACGTTAATTATATCACGTAATCTGAATATTATTTCTATTTTTGCGGGCATGAAGACATGTTTTTACATACTCATCTTCTTTGGGCTAAGCTTCCTTTCAGAAATTCATGCCCAACAAGTATCTCCTGTTACATCCGGTAAAGGATACAGAGTTCCCGTATGCGTTTATGAAGGAGACACTATACCTTGTATAACGCTGAAAAACATTTACGTTTACCCCAAACTCAAGTTTAAAAACAAAAGACAAGAAAGATATTACTACAAATTAGTACGGGATGTGAAAAAAACACTTCCTTTGGCCAAAGAAATCAAGCGGGCAGTCATCGAGACATACGAATACATGGAAACGCTCCCCAACCAGAAAGCCAAGGAGCAACACATGAAAATGGTAGAAAAAGGATTGAAGGAACAATACACCGCCCGCATGAAGAAACTGACTTTTTCACAAGGAAAGCTGCTTATCAAACTGGTGAACCGCGAATGCAACCAATCATCTTATCAGCTGGTGAAAGCTTTCATGGGACCTTTTAAAGCGGGATTTTATCAGGCATTTGCAGCCTTATTCGGGGCCAGCCTAAAAAAAGAATACCATCCTGAAGATGACGACAAGATGGTAGAAAGAGTAGTTACACTTGTTGAGAACGGACAATTATAACTATGTAAATCAATAAATTAACAACATATTAATAAGATATTCACAGGCAGTGTTCAACGCAATTTGAACAGTTTATGTGCAAATTCCCATATCATAATGCCTGCCGTTACAGACACATTCAGTGAATGCTTTGTACCGAACTGAGGTATCTCAATACAACCGTCGCACATGTCTACCACTTCCTGCTGCACACCTTTCACTTCATTTCCCAATACAATGGCATATTTCCGGCCTTTCTCCAGTACCAGCTCATCCAGTAGTGTACTTCCGGCACACTGTTCGATGGCCAGCACTGTATATCCGTCATTATGAAGTTCATTTACAGCATCTTGCGTATGCTTAAAATACTTCCAGTCCACTGTATATTCCGCTCCCAAGGCCGTTTTGTGCATTTCCGGATGAGGAGGTGTAGCCGTAATACCACAAAGATAAATGCAGTTCACCAGAAACGCATCAGAGGTACGAAACACCGCACCTATATTATGCAAGCTGCGAACTTCATCCAGCACCACTACCAACGGCAACTTATCTACTTCCTTAAACTCCTCCACCGTCAGGCGGTTCATCTCCGTAATCTTCAGTTTTCTTAATTCAGACATTTTTCGTATATTTGGTATGCGTTTGCCTGCAAAGATAAAAACTATATTCATAACCTTGTTGAAAACGGTGGAAAAGGTGTAAAAAACGCGCGCATAGAAAATGAAAATTATTTCTTGCATTATTCCACAAATAGATTATAGCACGCTCAAAACCAACAATCCAAAAAAGTTAGAGATAATTTTCACTGACAGTTTAAACACATTCTTCCCGAATTTTCAGGAATGAATACACGAAAAGTTTTTAACTTTGCAACGTATCAACAAATTGTTAATAGTATAGATAAAATCAAAATTATCAATACGTAAGCATGTTTATCAGTTATTCATATCCTCCACCCGGATGCTGATAACGGAAAAACAAAAAAAAGGGTGTTATTTTTACTAACATTATTAACGGGATATTATCAGTATCATTGTTTCTTTTAAAAAGAAGAAAAAATATAATCTAATAATGAAGAAAGAAGAATGGTTGAAAAAGGGTTATGTGGATGAACCCGTAGAAAAAGCGCTTGACCTGAAAGCGGAGATCAAAAGACTGTGTCGTGAAAAAGATGCCGTAATCCTGGGCCACTACTACCAGGCAGACGAAATACAGGAAATAGCAGACTTCATTGGAGACAGTCTGGCACTGGCTCAGTGGGCTGCCAAAACGGATGCAAAGATCATTGTGATGTGCGGAGTACATTTTATGGGTGAAACCGCCAAGATACTTTGTCCGGATAAAAAAGTGTTGATTCCTGACTTGAATGCCGGATGCTCTTTGGCCGACAGCTGTCCGGCTGATAAGTTTGCTGCTTTCGTAAAAGACCATCCCGGTTACAAGGTTATCTCGTATGTCAATACAAGCGCTGCCGTCAAGGCGGTGACTGACGTGGTAGTGACATCGACCAATGCCCGTCAGATTGTGGAAAGTTTCCCGGAAGATGAAAAACTGATCTTCGGTCCTGATAAGAACTTGGGAAATTACATCAACTCAATTACCGGACGTCAGATGCTGTTATGGGACGGTGCTTGCCATGTACATGAGAAATTCTCTGTGGAAAAGATTATCGAATTGAAAAAGCAGTATCCCGATGCACAGGTATTGGTTCATCCGGAATGCAAGGGGGCTGTGGCCAAACTAGCAGACAAAATCGGTTCTACAGCCGGATTGCTGAAATACGCTATGGCCAGCGACAAGAAAGACTTTATCGTAGCCACAGAAAGCGGTATTCTGTATGAAATGCGGAAAAAATGTCCGGAAAAGAACTTTATTCCTGCGCCTCCTGAAGACAGCACCTGCGCTTGCAACGAGTGCAACTTCATGCGCCTGAATACGCTTGAAAAGTTGTACAATACCCTGAAATACGAATGGCCGGAAGTCAATGTGGACGAAGCCATCGCTCAGGAAGCCATTAAGCCTATTCAGAAAATGTTGGAAATATCTGCTAAGCTGGGACTTTAAAAAGTCTCAGCTTGCTTGTTAATGGCTTTTAAAGCAAGAATACTGCTTCTTAATGTATGTTATAAAACACATGTAAACGCACACAAAACTTGCATAATTCCAGAAAGTCCGTACCTTTGCATCGTGTTTTTCATAGTATTAGATTTAAGGTTAACAAAGGTTGGAGTTCAGCGGAACTCCTTTTTTTATGTCCATACGTTTCTTCTTTTCCTCAATATCGTGTGATAAATGTGCTGATGCAAATGCGATAAATCAAAAATGAATCATCGTTTTTTATGTTTTCCGGAGCTGAACCTTACGTTCCCAGTAAGAAAAACGTATGTTTCTGCTTCCGAAAACATAGGTTTCTCATAAGTGAAACATAAAGAAACCGGGATAACTTACTTATTTTCGTAGATACGTTCTGTAAATATTTTGGAGGAAACGGCTTGATGTAGCTTTATGGCGCTTCTTTTGAGTGAAAAAAAATGATTTTAATCTATATTGAAAATCAGTATATTATGATTTTTATTGAAAAAAGTTAGAAAAAAAACATCCAAAAAGTTTGTAGGTTTGAAAAAAACGCCTACCTTTGCAACCGAAATCGAGAGAGAAAGCAACGAAAGAAAAACTTAATGGTGCGTTAGTTCAGTTGGTTAGAATACATGCCTGTCACGCATGGGGTCACGGGTTCGAGTCCCGTACGCACCGCGAAAAAAAAATCCTGGTTCATTTTGAATCAGGATTTTTTATTTCATATAAGTGGAAAAATAAAAAAAACGGGAACATGCCGTACTTGGCACATTCCCGTCAATCGTGTGAATGCTTATTCCAATACTTCACCCTTTTCAGTGTATAACACGGCGGCTGTGTTGTCTTCTGCGTCCGTCAGAACTACTTTGTAGGTTTTTGTTCCTTCCACTTCTTCTACGTATGCTTCTTTGATGGTAAATTCAGCATAGTCTTTTGCAACTGCATCCAGAACAGCTTGTGGAAGATCTTTTACTTCGATGGGTTTGAACTCATTTACAATGGTTACACTGTCTACACTTGCGTGGAAGTTTTCTGCAAACGCAACTGAAGTTCCTAATCCCATTACCAATGCTACTGCTACAAATAACTTTTTCATATTGCTTCAATTTTAATAGTTAGTTAAGTAAGTTTCTACGCTAACAGTAAATCAAATAGAATGCCAAAATGCAGTGTAAAACTTAATAGTCTGGTAATCAGACGAAAATAAAAAATAGCTGAAATTCCGTAATCTGCTAAATGGGTAATTTATCCTCATCGTAATGTGGAGATTTTGTACAATTCTACAAAGTTAAAACAAACGTAAATAGTTGATAAATAAATGTTTATGATTTCTATATAAAAAGAGGTATATATAAAATCAATCAGATTATTTTAGTTAAATAAGAAATTGCCTGAAAACCTTTTTCTCTTTTCTTTGTTATAAATATACAGAAAAAAATCACTATCTTTTTAATTAATAATCTATGAACATAATCAAATTTGTGTCCGTAGCTTTGTGGAGCATGTGTATGCTTTTTCTAAGCTGCAAGAAGGAGAATCCATCTTTGAATGAAACTCCTGCAACTGTAGAAATTTTCGTATGCAATTCAAAAGGGGAGCCTTTGGAAAATAAAACAGTTGGTTTATACGATGAGAATCGTTATAAAGATTTTCAGAAAGATCATACCGTAAAGTCATTGGCCGAGGTCATTACCAATCAAAAAGGAATAGCTCATTTTGTGTTGGAAAGTCGTCCATGGTTTGTGAAAGGAACATCTGCTGAGCTGATGTTTGTGGTGCAGGAATTGCAGGATGCCTCAAATTATAAATGGTGGAGTAGAGGAGGAACAGTTACGCTTGGGAAAGTGCATTCCTTTAAAATAGAAGTCGTTCATCAAGATGGTGCAGAGGGAGATGAAACAACGGAAGAAAAACCCGGTGAAGATGCCGGTGAGAATGTAGAATCTCCTTTTGTAATAGAAAATGGAATATTAACCGGTATAAAAGATCCTTCTTTAACTCAGGTTGTACTCCCGGCAGAAGTGAAAAGTATAGCTTCTGGGGCTTTCAGAGACTCTCATATCGAATCTTTAGTGCTTAATGAGGGATTGGAGGTTATAGAGCTTCAAGCTTTCTCAGGAAGCCAGAAATTGGCCTCTGTCGCGTTTCCCGCTTCTTTAAAGGAGATAGGTGGACATGCGTTTGAAGATTGTGTGGCTTTGACAGAAGTTGACTTGTCCAAAACGGCTCTGCAGGAAATCAGTTCCGATGCTTTTCGTGAAACAGGATTGAAAAAGGTTGCTTTTCCTGCTTCATTGAAAAAAATAGGTTCGCAGGCTTTTTTAGGTACACATTTGGAAGAGGTTGTATTTTCAGCAGAATTGCAGGAGATAGATGACGAAGCTTTCAGAGGAGTAGTGGAATTAACGTCTGTAACTCTTTCGAATAATATACAGCGAATAGGTTATCAGGCCTTCAGTGACTGTGAACAATTAACTAAAGTTGCCTATGTGGGGGAAATGAAAACGGCTGATTGTATGGTAGAAATAGGAGCGTTTCAGAATTGTACGTCTTTGACTTCTTTTGCATTTCCTCGGAGTCTTTCTGAAGTTCAAGGATGGACTTTTGTAGGTTGCAGAAAGTTGAAAGAAATAACCCTTCCTAAATCGGTGAAGAAAGTGGGAGACCAGGCGTTAAGAACAAATTCTACTGTAGAAACAATTACTTTTGAGGGAGAGGAAGCACCGGAACTTACAGGTAATCCATTCCCATTTAAGGAGAATATACTGAAAATAATGGTTCCTTCAGGTAAATCGGAGGCCTATAAAGCGAAATGGGGCTCTTATGAGAGCTATCATTCCAAGATAGAAGAAAAGTCCTGAATAAGTCATATTAAAAAAACAACAGCGTGTACGAATTTCCTGGTGAGTTCGTACACGCTGTTGTTTTTTAATACGAAGCACTGGCTTTGATACCTGCTTCTTCTACGAGTCTTGCTATGCGGTCTAATTCTTCCTTAGTCGCTTTTTTAAGCTTTTGGTCGGGAGTTTCCCTATCGATGGTATAAATCATTACCTGGCGGGGATTTATTTGCTTGACCACTTCCAGCCAGGGAAGTACGTATTTATCGGAGGTGTTATCCACATCTTTTCCGTCTTCCGTGGTACCTTTCATGAAAATAGTCTGAATAATCAGGTTTCCTTTGAATGCTTTCAGGCCTTCAATGATATTTTCCACCTCATAGTGTCCGGTAGGACGGTCCACTGTCCGGATGTAGTCCATATCCACGGTATCCAGTTTTAGAATGTTGTTGTCTACTTTGTTAAGTGCGGCAAACACTTTCGGGTTGTGGATAAGAGTAGCATTGCTCAGTACGCTGACTTTGGCATTGGGGAAATATTTGTCGCGCAGGGCCAGTGTATCTTCAATAATCTCTGGAAAATAAGGATTGGCAGTCGGCTCTCCGTTGCCGGCAAAAGTCAGTACATCTGGAAAAGGACCGTTTTCTTTCATCTCGGCCAGACGCTTTTCGAGTGCTTCACGTACGGCTTCACGTGTCTGTACCTTTTGTTTGGGGCGGAAATCCTTGTTGTATCCACATTCGCAATAGATGCAGTCGAATGTACAGAATTTACCGTCTCCCGGAAGCAGGTTGATTCCGAGGGATACGCCGAGTCGGCGGCTATGGACGGGGCCGAATATAGGGGCCGGATAAATAATGGTTGACATAAGCGTTACAAATTATCTTCCTCTTACAATTTTTTTGATGTCATTCAGTTTGTTCAGGGCTTCCAGCGGTGTCAGGTTGTTTACATCCAGGTTCAGAATTTCATCCCTGATCTGGCAGAGTACGGGGTCATCCAACTGGAAGAAACTGAGCTGTATTCCGTCGGATGCAGTCTGTTTGCTGGGCTGTCCTTTGGCTGAAATACCTTCCTGTCGGTTTTCCGCTTCCAGCTGATGTAATATTTCGTCGGCACGTTTGACAATGGATTTCGGCATACCGGCCATTTTGGCCACGTGGATACCAAAGGAGTGTGCACTTCCGCCTCTTTCCAGCTTGCGAAGGAAAATGACTTTGTTGTCCACTTCTTTGACCGATACGTTGTAATTCTTTATGCGTTTGAACTGAGCTTCCATGTCGTTCAGTTCATGGTAGTGCGTTGCAAAAAGGGTACGTGCGCGGGCTTTCTTGTGTTCATGAATATGCTCCACGATAGCCCATGCAATGGAAATACCGTCGTAGGTGGAAGTTCCTCTTCCCAATTCATCAAAAAGCACCAGGCTTCTCGGAGAAATGTTGTTGAGGATATTGGCTGCCTCGTTCATTTCGACCATGAACGTAGATTCTCCTACAGAAATGTTGTCGCTGGCACCTACACGGGTAAAAATTTTATCTACAAGGCCGATGTGCGCACTTTCGGCAGGGACAAAGCACCCAATCTGCGCCATCAGGGTGATGAGGGCAGTCTGTCGGAGCAAAGCCGACTTACCGGCCATGTTCGGTCCGGTGATAATAATGATTTGCTGCTCTTCCGTGTCGAGATACACATCGTTGGCGATGTATTTTTCTCCCGGCGGCAATTGTTTTTCAATAACCGGATGACGTCCCTGACGAATGTCAAGCACATCATCGTCCACCACATTCGGACGGATGTATTTATTGGCACGAGCCACGTTGGCAAACGACAGCAGGCAGTCCAGGCGTGCTATCTGTGTGGCATTGATTTGGATGGCAGGAATAAATTCGGCCAGTTCACAAACCAGTTCGTTATATAACTTGGTTTCTAAAATCAGAATCTTGTCTTCTGCTCCTAAAATCTTTTCCTCGTATTCTTTCAGTTCCTGAGTAATGTAACGTTCTGCATTGACCAGTGTCTGCTTGCGAATCCATTCTGCAGGAACTTTATCCTTGTGTGTGTTACGTACCTCGATGTAATATCCGAATACGTTGTTATAGGCAATCTTCAGACTGGGAATACCTGTCAGTTCGCTTTCTCTCTGTTGTATCTGCAACAGGTAATCTTTTCCGGAATACGCAATTTTACGAAGCTCATCCAGTTCGGCATTTACTCCGTCGGCAATCACGCCTCCTTTGTTGACCAGCAGGGGAGGGTCGTTCTGAATTTCTTTAGCTATTTTATCACGAATGGATGCGCACAGGTTGAGTTGCTCACCGATACGGCGCAAGCTCTCGTTATCTGCATTCAGGCAGGCATTTTTGATGGGCTCGATAGCTTGTAAGGCCGTTTTCAGTTGTACGACTTCTCGAGGAGAAATACGTCCCACGGCAGCCTTGGAACAAATACGCTCCAAATCGCCAATCAGATGAAGTTTCTCTTCGACGAATTCCTTGAATTCCGGCTCGCGGAAAAAGAATTCCACCACATCCAGACGCTCGTTGATAGGTTTGATTTCTTTTAACGGGAATACAATCCAGCGTTTCAGCATTCTGGCTCCCATCGGGCTGATGGTGTGGTCGATAATATCCAGCAGGCAGGTACCGCCTTCATTCATACTGCCCACAAGTTCCAGACTGCGTACCGTAAATTTATCTAGGCGTACGAAGCGGTCCTCTTCAATGCGTGACAAAGAAGTGATATGTCCAATCTGGTAGTGCTGGGTCATGTCAAGATACTGCAGGATGGCTCCGGAAGCAATGATGCCGTTATGAAGATTTTCCACTCCGAAACCTTTGAGGTTTTTGGTTTCGAAATGCTTCAGTAATTTTTCCTTTGCAGACGTTTCATTGAATACCCAGTCTTCCAGTTCGAACGTAAAGAATTTGCTGCCGAAGTTTCCTTCGAACATGGGTTTCTTTCCGCGTTCAAAAAGCACTTCTTTGGGCGCAAAATTATTCAATAGTTTGTCGATATAGTCAGTAGGTCCTTCGGCGGTAAGAAATTCACCGGTAGAAATATCCAGGAAAGATATACCACAGGCTGTTTTTCCGAAATACACGGCAGCCAGGAAGTTATTTTCCTTGTAAGAAAGCACATTGTCGTTGATGGCTACTCCCGGTGTGACCAGTTCCGTAATTCCGCGTTTGACAAGCTTTTTAGTTGTCTTCGGATCTTCCAGCTGGTCGCAGATAGCGACTCTTCGTCCCGCACGAATCAGTTTAGGCAGGTAGGTATCGAGTGCATGATGGGGGAAACCCGCCATCTCCACCGTTTTGCTTTGACCGTTGGCACGTTTTGTCAAGGTGATTCCTAAAATCTCAGCAGCTGCTACAGCATCTTCCGAGTAAGTTTCATAAAAGTCGCCACACCTGAATAGCATGATGGCATCCGGGTGTTTTGCTTTCAAGTCGAAATATTGCTTCATCATCGGGGTCAGTACAACCTCATTGTCTTTTGCCACGGTTCAGTCCTTTCTTTTTTAGTTAATGATATTCCTTGCAAAGATACTTTAAAAGGCCGAGATAGGAAAAGATATTTTGAGGGGATAGGATTTTAATTCGGTTTAAAAAATAAAAAAAGGGGAAAGGCGGAAAGAGGAAAAATATTTAGTTTTGCAAAAACTAAATATGAATGGATATGAAGGAAATTAGTGTGTCTGAATTGCAGGACAATATGTTTGATGCCATTGGCAAAGAGTGGATGCTGGTGACAGCCGGTACGCAGGAAAAGTTTAACATGATGACCGCCAGTTGGGGAGGAACCGGTATTTTATGGGGAAAGCCAGTTGCTTTCATCTTTATTCGTCCGGAACGTTATACATACGAGTTTATCGAAGAAGGAGATAAGCTGACCTTGTCTTTTTTAGGAGAAGAGCATAAAGAGGTACATAAAATCTGTGGTTCCAAATCAGGCCGGGATATGGATAAAGTAGCTGCTTCAGGCTTGAAACCTTATGTAATGGAAGATGGAATCATTTCGTACGAACAGGCACGTCTGGTTTTGGTGTGCAAGAAATTATATGCAGACATGATTCAGGAGGATAAGTTTGTGGATAAACTGTTAATAAACCGTTGGTATGGTGAAGGGTATGGTAATTTACATAAGATGTATATTCTTGAAATACAACATGTTTATGTGAAATAACAGTTTATAAACAGGTTGTGAATAATAAAAAACCGCTTTATGAGAAATTTACTCATAAAGCGGTTTTTATTATTAGAAAAATAAGAATTATTCTTCCGCATCTTCAGGTGTGTCCGAAGCATCTTTTTTACTTGGAAGAATGCCTAAAATCTTCTGTTTTTCTTCCAGGTGACTGGCGTACAGTCCGTCGATGATACCGTCGGCAAGTCCGATTACAGGTACATAAATATGCGTAGCATGAATAATGTCTGCAATGGTCAGGAATATATTGCCAGCCGGAACGATTACGTCAGCCCGGTCGGGTTTGAGCTGGTATTTTTCCATTCGTTCTTCTACAGATAGCTTGTTCAGGCTTTCATGCAGTTTGTGCAGCACTTCCACCGTAATTCGCTGCTTTTTCTTGTCTTTCTTTTCGGCCAGACGATAAAGTTTGTTGATGTTTCCACCCGAACCGATGATGTTCGTACCGGGATAAGAAATAGCCAGTTCCTGCATATCCTTTTTCAACCGTTCCCATTCAGTTTCCTTTACGGCATTGTTCAGAATACGTACTGTACCGATGTTGTACGAACGGCTGCATACGAGTTCTCCTTGTGAAAGCAAGTTGATTTCGGTACTACCTCCACCTACATCCACATACATATAGTTTCCGTTACGGTCTTCCATGCATTCAATGTGGTTGTTGTATATCATCTTGGCTTCTTCCTGTCCGTCAATGATTTCAATGCGGATTCCCGTTTTCTTTTTGATGCGTTTGATAATATCTTTTCCGTTCTTTGCATCACGCATGGCAGAAGTGGCACATGCACGGTAGTCTTCCACATCGTAGATTTTCATCAGGTGATGGAACACTTTCATCAGACGGAGCATGTTCTTTTCCTTGGTTTCGGAAATTTTCCCCATCGCAAATACGTCAAATCCCAGACGCAGAGGGACACGCAATAGAAGCACTTTTGAAAAGAAAACCTTTCCTTGTTCGTCTTCTTCTACACATTTGATGAGCAATCTTACTGCATTCGAACCAATATCAATGGCTCCATAGTACGTCTTGCAGTCTTTTAGCATATTGTCCATAATATCACATTTAAGTTATTGTTCATTTTCGGCCAGGTAATAATTGTAGAGCGCTTCCTGTGAGCGGAAAGGAGCTTCTTCCGTTTCTTCACTCCAGAACAGATTGTCGCCTGCACCGTCTACTATACGTCCCTGCAGGGTATCCTTCAGGCCGTATTCTACAATGCGTTTCATTTCTCCCTTGATGGCCGGATCGTAGACCGGAGTAATCACTTCGATGCGGTGATCCAGGTTGCGAGGCATCCAGTCGGCAGAACCTAAGTATATCTTTTCTTCTCCTCCGTTGGCAAAGATGAAAATGCGTGAATGTTCCAGATAGCGGTCGATGATGCCATGAATCCGGATGTGCGTGCTGACATCGGGTACATTGGTAATCAGTGAACAGTTGCCACGTACTACCAGGTCAATATCTACGCCTGCTTCCGAAGCTTCGTACAGTTTTTCTACCATAATCGGGTCGGTGATGTGATTGATCTTTATCTTGATGTAAGCAGGTTTTCCGGCTTTCTTGTTCTTTATTTCATTGTTGATTAATGTCACAAACTTGTTTTTCATCTCATTAGGTGAAACAAGCAGCTCCTTGAACCGTATCTGAGTGTAAGGACGCTCAATGAATTCGAACACCTGATTTACATCCTTCACGATTTTGGGATAAGCTGTCATCAACATGCAGTCTGTGTACATCTTGGCGTTTCCTTCGTGGAAGTTTCCGGTACTGATACAAGCAATATCCGGTCCGCTTTTCATTTCAATGTGCGTAATCTTGGAGTGAACCTTCAAGCCTTCTACACCGAAAATCACCTTGATGCCGGCATCCTGCATTTTCTTTGACCAGTTGATGTTGGACGCTTCGTCGAAACGAGCCAGCAATTCAATGACTACGGTTACCTTCTTTCCGTTGCGGGCAGCTCCGATAAGAGCTTTTACTACCTTTGATTCTTTAGCCAGACGGTAAAGCGTAATTTTAATGCTTGTAACTTGCTTGCTGACAGCTGCTTCCTGAAGCACACGGATGAAGGAGTCGAAATTATGATAAGGCACGTGGATAAAGCGGTCTTTCTCCTGAATCTTTTTCAACAGACTCTCTGGCCCGTCGAGTTCTTTTTTCAGGATAGGAGGCCATTTCGGGTATTTCAAGTTGCTGTGTCCACAATCCGGGAATTTCATTAAGTCCTTGTGATTCTGGTAACGTCCGCTTTCGATTACTGTGTCCAGGCTGTCGAGTTCAAGTTTTTTCAACACCCTTTTCAACAGGTCTTTCGGCATGTTGTTATCATAGATTACGCGAAGAGGTTCTCCTTTTTTACGGCTCTTTACCCCTTTTGAAATCTTTTGAAGTGTACCGGTGCGCAGGTCGTTGTCAATTTCCATTTCTGCGTCGCGGGTAAACTTAAAGGCATAGGCTTCGTATTTGTCGTATCCCAGTCCTTCGAACACCAGCGGAAGACAGCAGCGGATGACGTCGTCCAAATACATCAGATAACTTTTATTTTCATGATCCGGTAGTTGCACAAAACGTCCGCAAATATTTACCGGGAGTTCCAGAAAAGCATAGTCCGCCATCGGCTTGTTGCCGTTCTTGCTTACCTTTACGGCCAGGTAGATATTTTCATCGTTTTCGTAATCCAATAACTTAACAGCTGAGAACCATACGGGCACAATAAGTCCATTCAGCTTTTCTTTATAGAAAGACTGGATGAACTGTAGCTGTTCGGGAGTAACCTCCGAATTGGATACCAGATAAATATTTTCTTTTTTCAGATCCTCTGTCACACTGCTTACAGCTTCTTCGTAATCCTTTACGTAACGTGCGTTCAGTTTTCCGATTTGCTTAAGCAGTTTTTTTGCTTTTTCTCTTTCCTTGGCAGCCGATTTATCCATGCACTCAGCAATGCGGCTTTGAGAAGCTACTCTGACACGGAAAAATTCATCCAGGTTGTTGGAATAGATGCCAAGAAAGGCCATTCGTTCCAGCAATGGCACATGACTTCGGGTTGCTTCCTGCAGGATTCTGCGGTTAAAGTACATCCAACTGATGTCTCTTTCCAAATAAGGCTTTTCTTTTTTTCTATTTCTTGTTACCATAAAATCACTTTTTTTGCAAAGAAAATGATTTTATGTTACAATATGATTTCAGAACGATTATTTAGATTTTTTTACACAAACTCCTCTACCAGATACATTCCTTGCAGGGTATTTTGCGGAGCAAATCGCTCTATTTCATTCAATATGATGTATTCTGCAGATTTCACCCATTCCACAAACAGGCGGTTTGGTTTGTAGTTTTGAGAAAAACGCAGCAAGTTACTCAAGTTAAAATTGTGGTCGATGATACCTGCTCCGTTCTGCATGGCATCGAAAGCATTACACTCTTGTTCAATATGTGCCGGTACCATCAGGATGGGTTTTCCTAAATACATGGCTTCGCATACCGATTCAAATCCTGCCGTGCTGGCGTATGCCTTGCAACCTGCCATCTGGCGAAGAAACTCTATATCGTCAAGTTGATAGAAAGAAAGTGTGGAGTCTATTTTTTTCACAGGTTCTTCTTCCCAGTGGTCCCAGAAAAAGCGGAGAGGGGTATCCGGATGTTTTTTATGCCAGTTCAGAATATTTTCAGAGAATCCCGCATTCAGCATATACCCATGGATGTAGTCGCCTGGTTTGCTTTCCTGCTGCAATACATCTTGTCGCAACAAAGGAGGAACCACACTGATGTGCTGATGATTGTCTTCTGGCATGGAGCGGAAGGAGAGGGCCAGTTTTTGTGAAGCTCCCAATGCAGTCAGTCGTGTAAAGAAATTCAGGAAAAACAGGCTGCATTTGTTCTTTTTGGGTAATTTGAATTGGTTGTGAAGGAACAGGTACTGATGACCGATACAGATTTGAGGTACTGCCGGACGGAAAAAGAAATAAGTCAGTCCGGTCAATAATTCATAGAAGTTGATGACCAGTTCGGCACCGGTTTCTTTGATATGCCGGTTAATATAGCATATACTTTCTGCATATTCCGGTACTTTCAACAAGTTATATAAGATGCTTCGTGTCAGGTTTACCCGTTTGTTGGCGTGGGTAGGCAGGAAATTGGGGCTGATAAACTGTTTGACAGGAGCCTGGATGTTCCGTATAAAAAATCCCGGAAGCCGTCTGGATTCACTTTTTCCGACGAGCACTTCTACCACCTCGTGTCCGTTGCTTCTAAGCAGTCTTTCCATTGAAATGGCTTGTGTGAGGTGTCCTCTTCCTTCTCCCTGAACGATAAATAAGATTTTCATGATGCGATAGGTATTAGCGGTATGACATTGTTTTCTTCAGGTTTCGTAGCCTGCTGTTCCAATTCGGTGTAATAGATTACTTTCCATTCCCCGTTTTCGTCTTCAGTAAGTGCCGACATGGTTTCTACCCAGTCGCCTGAGTTCAGGTAGTGTATCTGGTCAATCATGCGGTTTTCCGGGTGATGGATATGACCGCAGATAACCCCTTCGCACTGACGGTTCTTCGCGAATTCTACCAGTACGTTTTCAAAATCAGAAATATAGGATACGGCAGATTTTACTTTCTGCTTGATGGCCTGTGAAAGTGAATAATAAGGTTTTTATTGCTGTCCGATAAAAATTTTGCGAAGCTATAAAATTAGGGCTGACTTC
>ERZ791865.1519-NODE-1519-length-21423-cov-3.565659_pt1 | contig 21423 bp, 16 predicted proteins | sample MGYA00509942_ERZ791865 | MGnify/ENA primary metagenome ERZ791865 (study PRJEB30046, sample SAMN00792098) | human gut metagenome | study: EMG produced TPA metagenomics assembly of the A metagenome-wide association study of gut microbiota in type 2...
ACTTCCGTGTTGAGCAAAAGACGGACTACGAAAAGTTGGTTCTTGAAATAGCCACAGATGGTTCTATTCATCCAAAAGAAGCTTTGAAAGAAGCTGCCAAGATCTTGATTCATCATTTCATGTTGTTCTCTGATGAGAAGATTGCCATCGAATCGGTTGATAGTGATGGTAATGAAGAATTTGATGAAGAAGTTCTTCATATGCGTCAGTTGCTGAAGAGCAAATTGTCAGATATGGATCTTTCAGTTCGTGCATTGAACTGTTTGAAGGCTGCTGATGTTGAAACATTGGGTGAATTAGTGAAGTTCAACAAGAATGACCTGTTGAAGTTCCGTAACTTCGGTAAGAAGTCACTCACCGAATTGGATGAGTTACTGGAAAGTTTGAACCTTTCTTTCGGTATGGATATCTCAAAATATAAATTAGATAAAGAGTAAGTATAAGCGATGAGACATAATAGAAAAATAAATCACTTAGGTCGTACAAACACTCACCGTGACGCGATGCTTTCGAATATGGCTTGTTCTCTGATCAAACATAAGAGAATCTTTACTACGACAGCTAAAGCAAAAGCACTTCGTAAGTTTGTAGAACCGCTGATCACAAAGTCAAAGGAGGATACAACTCACTCAAGACGTGTGGTTTTTAGCAATTTGCAAGACAAATATGCTGTAACTGAGTTGTTCAAGGAAATCTCTCAGAAGATTGGTGACCGTCCAGGTGGATATACTCGTATCATTAAGACTGGTAATCGTCTGGGTGATAACGCTGCCATGTGCTTCATTGAATTAGTTGACTACAATGAAAATATGAAGAAAGACGCTACTGCTAAGAAGGCAGGTAAGACACGTCGTTCTCGTAAGAAATCAACAGTAGCAACTGAAGCTCCAGCTGCAGAAGCTTCTGCAAAAGAAGAACAGCAGGCTGCTGAATAATCAGATTAAGTTTACTACTTCTTATAGTAGGAACGATTGAATAAGGCGCAGGTTTCATAGACAGTAAAGTCTTGAGACCTGCGCTTCTTTTTTATATCTTCTTTATTTGTTCAGTCTATAGCACGAGTTATTTATAGCTCTTAAACGACAAAAAGCCACCCGAAATGAATCGGATGGCTTTTTGTATCTTGAATCGTGGAATTGATTAAACTCTCTTTTCTTTGATTCTTGCTTTCTTTCCAGTCAGTGCACGCAGATAATACAATTTAGCACGACGAACACGACCTACTTTGTTTACAACGATGCTTTCGATGAACGGAGATTCGATCGGGAAAATTCTTTCTACACCTACGTTATCAGACATCTTACGTACTGTAAAACGTTTCTTGTTGCCGTGACCAGAGATACGAATAACTACGCCTCTGTACTGCTGGATACGTTCTTTGTTACCTTCTTTGATACGATAAGCGATAGTAACAGTGTCACCGCTCTTGAAAGAAGGATGCTCCTTGTTGGTAGCGAACGCTTCTTCTGCAATTTTAATTAAATCCATTTTGCTTGTATTTTAAAATTGTTGATAATGTACGCAATTAGCAGGCTGCTTGTCCTGCCAGCGTTGCGTAAAGCGGATGCAAAGTAACAAAATCTTTGTGAGATAACCAAATAGGTGGATGTAATCTTTTGGAATTGTCTTTAGTTTTTTCATTCTATCGAAGTTTACAATCGGTTCTCGTTATGATTGCAATCGATTTTCGTTACATTTGCATTTAATTCTCGTTACTTTTAAAGTGATAGACAAACGACTTATGAAACGGATTGTATTACTGATATTCGGGTGGCTTTCTGTAATTACAGGTTTAGCCGCGGATAAACCCACCTTGCTGACGCAGGTTGATCAGCAGAAGATGATGGCTTGGACGGATTCGGTGTTCAATACTTTGAGTATGGATGAACGGATCGGGCAGTTGTTCATGGTGATTGCTGATGTGAAAACTACGAACCAGAATATGCAGCGCCTGTTACGGTATGTGAATGAACTAAATATTGGGGGTGTCTTATTCCATAAAGGAAGTCCGGAAGTGCAGGCTCAATTGACGAACCGGATGCAGGAGGCCTCTAAAGTTCCTTTATTGGTTTCGCTGGATGGTGAGTGGGGCTTGTCTATGCGTTTGAGTGGAACAACCCGTTTTCCTAAGAATATGATGTTGGGAGCCATTGAAAACGACTTGCTTATCCGTAAGTATGGCGAGGAAGTTGCCCGGCAATGTAAGGAAATGGGTATTCATATTAATTTTGCTCCAGATTTGGATGTGAATAGTAACGTCGATAATCCCGTGATTGGGATTCGGTCTTTTGGGGAAGATCCTGCAGCTGTTGCTGATAAAGGTATTGCCTATGCCAGCGGACTGGAAGAAGGAGGAATCATGGCTGTGGCAAAGCATTTCCCAGGACATGGTGATACTTCCGATGATTCTCACGAAACTCTTCCGGTGATTTACCATAGTCGGGCTCGTTTGGATTCAGTAGAACTTTTTCCTTTTAAGCAGTATATTCAGAAAGGTTTTGCTGGTGTTATGACAGCACACTTGTATATTCCGGCCTTGGATAAGCGAAAGAATTTGCCTTCTTCTTTGTCGGAAAAAGTAGTAAAGGGTTTATTGCAAGATGAACTGGGTTTTCAAGGTCTCTGTTTTACGGATGCCTTGGCGATGAAAGGAGCTGGAAACGATAAGGCGGAGAATCCTTGTGTGAAAGCATTGTTGGCAGGAAATGATATTTTGTTGGCTCCTTATGCTCCTATTTCTGATTATAAAGCTGTCAAGGAAGCTATCGAAGGTGGTATCATCCCGATGAAACTGGTGGAGGACAAATGTAAGAAGATTCTGCAATATAAATATGTAGCCGGACTGAACCGGTATCAGCCTATTCCGTTGAAAGGACTTTCTGATCGGTTGAATACGGCACACGCAGCTTGGTTGGCCGCTCAATTGAATGCAGAAGCCATTACTTTGCTGAAGAACGAAGAAGATCTCGTTCCGTTGAAGAAACTCGACCAGAAGAAGATTGCTGTTCTTTCCATTGGTAGTGGTGTGACTTCCGACTTTGAGGAAACTGTTTCTAAGTATGTAAAGGCTGATTTCTTTACCATCACACGCAGTAGCAGTGCTTCCAAATTTCAGCAGATTTATACGAAACTGGATAAGTATGATCTGGTGATTTGTGCTGTACATACGGTTCGTATCCCGGAAAGTCAGGCATTGCGGAAACTGGCGGAACGGAAACAATTGGTTTATGCGTTCTTTACCATTCCTTATTTCTGCAAGTCATATAAACAGTCCATTGAAAAGGCAAAAGCGGTTGTGATGGGATACGAAGGTACACCTTTGGCGCAGCAATATGCAGCACAAGTCATATTCGGTGGTGTCGGAGCTAAAGGAAAGTTGCCTGTTTCTATTCCGGATCTATATTATGCCGGAACAGGAATATTCACTGAAAAGGTACGTTTGGGCTATCATGAGCCAGAGGCTGTCGGGCTAAATGCCGAACGGCTTGCCGAAATCGGTTCTATTGCAGAAGAAGGCTTGCAGGCAAAGGCTTATCCGGGTTGTCAGTTGCTGGTTGCCAAAGATGGCTGGATTGTTTATAACCGGGCTTTTGGATCTTATACTTATAGTAAGGAGCAGCCTGTTACTACGGAATCTGTTTATGATTTGGCTTCGGCTTCCAAGGCGGCGGGAACTTTATTGGCTGTGATGAAGGCGTATGATGAGAAGAAGTTTAAGCTGACGGATAAGATATCGGCGTATATACCTGAATTGAAAGATTCCAATAAGAGCAACATTACCATACGCGAATTATTGTTCCATCAATCCGGATTGGTTCCAACCATTAACTTTTATACAAAGGCGATGGAAAAGGGGCGATTCAAACCGAACTTGGTTTCCTCCAAGTCTTCGCCGGAATATACTTGGAAAGTAGCAGACGGGATTTATCTGAAGCCTTCTTTTCAGGATACAATTACACAGATGATCAAGCGTTCCAAATTGGGCCCTAAGCGGTATCGATACAGTTGTGTCAATTTTATTCTGCTTAAAATGATGACGGAAGAACAACTGCTTCGTCCGATGGATGATGTATTGGAATCGGCATTCTGGGCTCCTTTAGGCGCTTGGCATACGACATATAATCCGTTGGAAAAGATGGATTCCGTAGAAATTGTTCCGACAGAATATGATAAAATAGTCAGGCATCAGCTGATTCGTGGTTATGTACACGACGAGGCTGCCGCTTTCCAAGGTGGTGTTTCAGGAAATGCCGGCTTGTTCTCGAATGCAAATGATCTGGCTAAAGTCTTGCAACTCTATTTAAACGATGGCAGTTATGGTGGCGAACAACTGCTGAGTGCAGAAACGGTTCGCTTGTTTACGCAAACGAAGAGTCCGACTTGTCGTCGAGGATTGGGGTTTGACAAACCGGCAACAGGTGGCAAAGCTTCTCCTTGTGGCTCGTTGGCTTCTCCTTCCGTATATGGGCATACCGGATTTACCGGAACATGCTTTTGGGTTGATCCGGACCAGCAATTGATTTATATCTTTCTGAGTAATCGTGTGTATCCGACCCGAAGCAACAACAAATTATCCTCTCTGAATATTCGTACCCGAATTCAAGACACAATTTATAAGGCAATCGAAAAGAAAGAGCTATAAGATTCGTACTTTTGCAGCCGGTTAAATACTCACAAAAGAAGAATTATGCTGTTTGGTCATGGTGATGATTATTATCGTTCGAGTGCAGAACGATTAGTTAATTATAGTTCGAATGTTTGGTATGGTGCTGAGATAGAGCCCTTAAAGGAGTATATGTTGGCTTCTGTGGATCGGATTACCCGTTATCCGGAACCAGATGCCGGTTCTTTGAGGCGAATGTTGGCAGAGGTTCATCAGATAGATCCGTCGTGTCTGTTGGTAACGAATGGTTCTATCACGGCCTTTTACTTGATTGCTCAGGCTTATTCGCAGGCACGTTCGATGATTTTGGTACCTTCGTTTGCAGAGTATGAAGATGCTTGCCGCTTATACAAGCATACGTTGACATTTTTCTCCAATCAACGAAATATATCTGAGCTAGATCTGAGTCAGCAGGATTTCTGTTGGATTTGTAATCCAAATAATCCGGATGGGAAATTGATTTCTAGAGAAGATTTGTTGGCTTTGATCCGGCAGAACCGACAAACAACGTTTGTGATTGATCAGGTTTATGCCGATTTTTATCCGGGGCATTTGTTGGACTTGAAAGATATTGAGGCGAATCCCAATCTGCTGATTGTACAATCCATTTCCAAACTCCATAAAATTCCTGGTATGCGGATTGGATATCTGGCGGCTTCGGAAGAAATGATTCGACGGATCAGTACGTATCTGATTCCGTGGTCGGTGAATGCTTTGGCTATTGAAGTAGGAAAATACATTCTTCAGCATCCGGAGCAGTTTGTATTGCCGCTGGAGCAATGGCTTGGCGAAACCCGCCGGTTACAAGAAGGCATCCGGTCTTTAGGTATTGAGTCTTATCCTTCGGCTGTAACCTTTTTCCTGAATCGTTTGCCGGAAGGGAAAAAAGCCTCTTCCCTGAAAGACTTCCTTTTGCAGGAAAAGCAAATCTTGATTCGGGATGCATCTAATTTCAGGAGTCTTGATGAACGTTACTTCCGTTTGTCCACCCAGCGGCCGGAAGAAAATGAGGTATTGCTGGATGCCATACGGGATTGGATCAAATAAAAAAGAGAGTGTATAAGATGTACACTCTCTTTGATATTTCTCACTTACAATAGATTTTATTCTACTCGTTTGTTGATTACGATATGGCCCAGATAGCCTAAAATGATAACTGCCAAACCAGTAAGTAAAATACCATTTGTCATACTACCTGTCAAAAACGGAACAGCTAATATAACTACACCGATAAGGAGTACGATAACTCCTAAATTTTTAATCAATCCGCTCATGGTTATAGATGTTTTATAAATTTCTTTTTCTATTGCAAATAAAGCAATAATAACCCGATTGAAAAAATATTTTAGAATAAAAATGATGAATCCTTTTAAATTAGCTTCTATCTTTGTTCTGTAATTCAAAAAAATCTTGGTGATGCGTCTATTTTATATCTTGTACACATGGTTATTTTTTGTTCCGGTGTTTTTGGTACTGACCATTCTTACAGCGGTAACAACAATTGTTGGGTGTTTATTGGGTGGTGAAAAGATCTTCTCTTATTATCCGGGTATGATTTGGTCGAGGCTGACCTGTTATTTGGCGCTTTGTCCGGTAAAAGTCCGAGGACGTGAGCATTTACAGCCTGGGAAGTCGTATATTTTTGCCGCCAATCATCAGGGCGCATTTGATATTTTCTTGATTTATGGATTTTTGGGCGTTCCGATCAAATGGGTAATGAAGGCAGGAATCGGAAAGATTCCTTTTGTCGGAACTGCTTGTCGGGCGGCTGGTTTTATCTTTGTGGATAATTCTACTCCCAAGGCGGCTGCCCGTTCGGTAGTGGAAGCCGAGAGATGTTTACGTAATGGAGCTTCCATTGCGATCTTCCCGGAAGGTTCACGTACTTATACCGGTAAAATGATTCGCTTTAAGAAGGGCGCTTTCCAGATGGCTGCCGACCAGCATCTGGAGATTGTTCCGATCACGTTGAACGGACCTTTCCATGTCTTGCCTATCGGTTCGTTGAATTTACATCGTCATGCTATGGAAATGGTGATCCATGAACCTATTTCAATCGAAGGCATGGATACGTCGCATAAAGGATTGCAAGTAATAGCTGATCAGACACAGCAAGTCATAGCACAAGACTTATGGCCTGAGTTCAAATGAACCCAGGCTTTTTTATTTGTAGGCCTTCAGCAGACCTCGTTTGCTGATCTTTAAGCTGAATCCGGTGCTTGAGTTGCCGAATACGTCACCGGTATCTGCTCCGATAGAACCACCAAACTGCCATCCTTTTAGTTTGGGATGCTGGTATTGGATATCTGCTAAAAGAGAAATGCCGTCTTTCTTCTTGAGAAGAGGTGCTGTGCCTGTTCCCCAAGTATTCATGGCAGTCAGTAGGAAGCGGTAACTGACTGTCGGAGAGAATGAACCTTTCAAACCGAAATGAAAGTCCCGGACACGGTTGTTCTGGAATCCGGGAGCACCGTCTGTATTGTATTCGGGAGAAACCAGTAGCTGCGAACCGACAGATCGGTCGAAATAGGAATTTCCCGTTACATACTCTCCGTTATTGTAATAGTCATCGCCGCCGCCGCCTCGGCCGGGATGTTTGTCGTGGTCAAACCAGATGTAATGGAACGGTCCGCTTTGATTGCGGGTAGTTACGTACTCGAAGACAAACTGTTCCAACCAAGGAAACGTAGGGAGGTTTAATTCCAATCCCCAAAGTCCGTCGGTTCCGTTCTTGAATTCCATACCTGATTTGTCGTAACACAAATGTTGGTAGTAACCACGCAAGCTCCAGTCTTTAGCCTGGTACTTGAGTCCGAAGTCGAAAGAAATATGATGGCTTCCGAGGACATTGATCTGATCGGAAAGAGAGGCATCGCCTCCACCTTTTGCTCCCAGCATGATTCGGACGAAGTCTTTGATGGAATGTGGTTGTTCTCCAATCTTCGGGTCGGTCGATGTTCCTCCCCATTGGACGATATGTTGTACGCCCAACGTTCCTGAAAGAGGAAAATCTCCGCGAGTGTCTTTTATCTGGAAATAAACGGACTTTTGATGCCATAAGACGTGTTCCACAAACGTGTATTTTCCGGCATAGCGGTCGGATAAATAATCACTGTCGAACGAACGGCCCACACTGAAGTTTCCTTTGAACTGTAACCAGCCTTTTGTCAGTGGAACAGTCGTGAAACGGGGAATACTGATGTTCATCTCCGGAATCGGACGTGCATTATTGGAGTAAATCATATCCCCGCTACTCAGGAAAGGATCTACCAGCGAATGATATCGCTCTTTGCTTCCCGAGCTGATTTCTAAACATTTATATCCGATTTCGGCATATAGCTGATGGATATACGCATGTTTGTCGCGTGGCGTTACACCGACCAGGTCCAGTCCGGCTCCCCATCTGAATCCTTTCCCGAAATGTTGCTGGTGAAACACTCCGGCTTTTAGATAGGTATTATTTCCTTCCAGCGGAACGATTCCATATCGGTTACTTGTCATCCAAAAGGGTGTATTGTCGCCGGTTGCCAACGAACCGAACAGTTCTGCCCGGTAACTGGTAGCGTCTTGGGCAATTTCCTCTTGGGCTTGTCCGGAAACCGGCAGGCAAAGCCCGAGCAGAGGAATGTATTTGATCCATTTTCCTTTCATACTTTTCATACTCATGCGGCAAAGGTAGTTATTTTATCGAATCCAGCCAGCCGAATAGAATCTGATATGTATGGTCGCGTGCCGGTTTGGGTGATAAAATCAGGTCGTGTATGCCTCCTTCTATTTCTCGGGCTGTCACGTTCGGTCCCAACTGTTTCCCGAACTTCTGGATGTCATCGACCGAAAGAACGATATCCGAAGACATATATTCGTCGTGCCATTCGTTCGTTTCCGGGTATGAACGCGTAGAAGATAGCAACAGGATAGGGCATTGGATGGCACACTCGTCTTGTATATCTTGTTGTGCGGAATGAATAGCCCGTATCCAGCCGGCTTTTTTAGGATGACCCAACGGCATTTTTAGGGAAGTATCGAATGTCCATTCTCCTTTGAAGGTTTGCAACAGACTTTTGGCATACGAGGTATCTCCACTGGTTCCTTGAATAATCCAGTCGGGGAAAAACTTTCCCAAGAAAGATACCGTCGGGATTGCTACGCTTTCCATGAACCAGCCGAAATTCCAGTCGAGAAACGGACTGTTTAATGCCAGTCCGACAACGGGAGCTTGCGGATGATGCTTTAAGTAATAAGACGAAATCAGTCCGCCTGTCGAATGTCCCATCAGGATAATCTCCCGGCTGCCTTCTTTTTGGATTAAAGCAATAGCCGTGTCGATATCGGCAAAATACTCATCCAGGCTCCGGCAATAAAAAGCATCTTGGTTCGGAAGAAGTGAACGCCCGTACTTACGCAGGTCGAGTGCATAGAAATTATACCCGTGTGCTACTACACTGTCGCCCAATTGCGCTTGGAAGAAATAATCATTGTACCCATGAATATATAAGATAGCTCTTCGACCGGTTTGAGGTTCTGCTTTCCGGACGAGGGTACTCACAGTCTTCCCTTCATAGTCATCGGGCATATAGATTGTTTGTTGCTGGTAAGTTGCACCTAATATATCTTCAGTATATTGAGCCTTGCTGACCCAAGCGACAAGCAACCAGGCAAGGGTTAGTAAAAGACGATTCGATTTCATGAAGCCTTATTCAGATAAAATGTAAATAGCCGTTTTTCTCCGGCCAATCTTTTTAAGAACACCGGCCTGGATCAGCATTTCAATGTCTTTCAGTGCCGTGTAACGGCTGCAGGCATTGATACTCATACACTGCGAACTCATGATGGAATCATGCGTTTCCAGGTATTTCCGGATATTAGCCAAACGGGTTTCCGGATCGTACGACGGATCAATGCTGGTATTGGCCCGGCGTTTCAGCTCCATCCCTTTTAATCGTTGGGAAATCTTTTTGGAACATCTGAAGTTAACCGATTTGAAATGAATATCGTCGGCCCGGATTTCTTTCGGACTTGTTACCTTTTTCGAACAAGAAAGCGAAACACTGAAATGTCCGATACCTTCCAAATCCACTTCGTCACCTTGTTTCAGATGAAATACCAGCGAATCGGCCAGCGATTGCAACAGTCCGCGTATATCACCCGAAGAAAACGAAGAAGCCTCCCGCAATTCGTCGATGATATGTTCGGTATCAATTACGATTCCCCCTACGACTCTGGCATGTAGCGTAGGATTATCTTCCTCCTTGTTCGGATTCGGATTCTTGAATAAAGCGTATTCTGCTCCCATCTTTGTATAGAATTAATATGATTATTACTGGATACAAATATAACAAATGTAGGCAATTAATTGTTTGACAGTAGTCAAAAAACTTTACCATATCTGTCAAAAAGCTTTAGCACATATATGGAAAAGCTTTACGACAGCTGTCAAAAAATTAAAATGTCGTAGTTTTTTCATTGAAACATACTAGATTGTTTTTCTCCTTATGAGTTAATTGTTGATAAAACAAGGAAGGATTGATTTTATGTTTAAGAACATAAGTGTAATTTTGCAGCTTTAAATGAAGAAAAGTCTTATAGACTTTATTTGACTGTGATTGAAGAGAAAAAGTTATTGTTTAGGTTTTAAAGAGAGAAATAAAGATGAAAAAGAGTCTTATTGCCTTGGCGTTCGGTACATTAGCCTTGGGCATAGCCGAATTTACGATGATGGGAATCCTTCCCTACGTTGCTTCTGATTTCGGAATAAGCATTGCAAAAGCCGGACATTTCATATCGGCTTACGCTTTGGGCGTTTGTTGTGGAGCTCCGGTTCTGATCCTGGCCCGTAAAAGACCGCTCAAACAGATTCTGATGGCCTTGGTGTCGCTGATTATTGTCGGAAATCTGTGTGCTTCACTGGCTCCTAATTATTGGATTCTGATGTTAGGACGTTTTGTTTCCGGCTTACCTCACGGTGCTTATTTCGGAGTGGCTTCGATTGTTGCTTCGAAGTTGGCTGATAAAGGTAAGTGTTCGGAGGCTGTTTCCATTATGATTGCAGGAATGACAGTCGCCAATCTGTTCGGAGTTCCGTTAGGAAAAATCTATTAGGAACCTCTTTAAGTCATTTGTTTTCATGGCGTGTTACTTTCTTGTTGGTTGCCTTGTGGGGTATCATTGTACTTTATTATATAAGTCGCTGGGTTCCGTTTGTAGAAGGTTTGCAGGATACAGGCTTTAAGGGACAATTCCGTTTCTTACGGAAACCCGCTCCCTGGATACTTTTGGGCGCGACAGCTTTAGGTAATGGAGGCGTATTTTGCTGGTATAGTTATATCAGTCCGTTACTTACCCATGTTTCCGGTTTTTCGGATAATAGTCTTTCCGTTTTGATGGTATTAGCCGGTTTTGGAATGGTGGTTGGAAATCTGATCAGCGGACGTATGTCAGACCGTTATACACCGGGACGTGTGACGATGGTTGTGCAGGCCGGGATTTGTCTGACTTTATTGGCCATTTTCTTCCTGGCGTCCAATCCTTGGATGTCTGTTTTGCTGATGATCCTGTGTACAGCCGGTCTGTTTGCCGTATCAAGTCCGGAGCAGTTGCTGATTATCCGGGTTGCTCCGGGTGGAGAAATGCTGGGTGGAGCCTGTGTGCAGATGGCATTTAATTTCGGAAATGCAGTAGGAGCGTATGCCGGAGGCCTGGCTGTTACACACGACTATCGCTATACTGCGTTGGTAGGTATTCCATTTGCACTGATTGGTTTTGTTCTGGCCTTTATCTTTTATAAACAATATCAGATGAAGTATGAGGTCTAAACAATTTATAGTTTGACTGCAATCAAGTGCCGGTTAAACTGTTGTATGAGATTTGCACACGTCAATAAATTTTATTTATATTGCAGGGAATTTATATGATTCCCTGTAAATGAAGGTTGATGAACGGATATTGGTTGAAGCCTTGAAGCGAGGAGAAGAAAAAGCGTTTCGGCATTTGTATGATCATCATTATGTTGTTTTATGTAAAATGGCAAATGGTTTTCTGCATGATTCGTTTTGGGCAGAGACGATTGTAGATGATACCTTCTTTCATTTATGGGAAATCCGTGAGAATTTAGAGATTACAACTTCATTGCGCAGTTATTTGGTACAGGCCGTTCGTAATCGCTGTTTGAATCAATTGGCTCAGGAAATGGATAAGCAGGAAATGTCTTTTTCTGAATTGCCATTGGAAACGTTGGATGCTTCATTGATCTTTCAGGCAGATACGACTTATCCGCTTGGTGTTTTGTTGGAAAAAGAATTGGAGCAGGAAATCAGTAAGGCCATTGATGAAATGCCGGAAGAGTCACGGATCGTATTCAAGAAAAGTCGCTTTGAATTGAAAAAGAATGAAGAAATCGCGCAGGAGTTAGGTATTTCAGTAAATACAGTAAAATACCATATTAAAAGAGCATTGTCTTTTTTAAGAGAGCGTTTACGAGGATATTTGCCTTTACTCTTTCTTGTCATTACCATGCTTTTGAGGAAATGAATTATTTTTTTTGAAAAAAATATCCATCTTCACTACCCGCCGATTTATTTTTCCTGTCTATTAAAATAGAGTCGAGCCTATGAAAGAGAAACAACAACATATTACAGATAGAAACGAGTCTGGTTTAAGTAACCTGACGGATGAAGAACTGTGGGTATCATCGGCTGTTGCGGATGACACGCAGCAATATGATGTTGATCAAGCTTTCGAACGTTTCCGGAAGCGGACAGGATTGGACCAAGCCGGCAGACAATCTTATAAGTGGTATCGGACGTGGAGTGTTGCAGCAGTGGCAATTGTTTTGTTAGGGTTGATAACAGTAACTGCTTATTGGCAAGGAAGCCGCCAGGTTCAGAGCAATTTCTCAGATATTGTAGTGGAAGCTCCGTTGGGTTCAAAAACAAAACTAACACTGCCTGATGGTTCGACAGTTTGGCTGAATGCCGGTTCCAAGATGGTTTATTCGCAAGGATTCGGTGTAAGTGACCGTAAATTGGATTTTCAAGGCGAAGGTTATTTTGAAGTGGAGAAAAATGACGAAATGCCTTTCCTTGTTCAGACACATGATGTGAATGTAACCGTGGTAGGAACAAAATTCAATTTTCGGAATTATCCGGAAGATGAAGAAGCCGTTGTAGAACTATTGGAAGGAAAAGTGGCATTGGAAAATCAGTTGAAAGAAGAAGCCGTTCGATATTTGTCGCCCAATGAAAAGATGGTATTGCATAAGGCGACAGGAAAAATGGATATCACATTGGCAAAAGTGAAAGAAGCGACACTTTGGACGGAGAACATCTTGCTGTTTGATGAGGATTTGTTGCCGGATATTGTCTGGAAATTGGAACGAAGCTATCGTGTACAGATAGAAATAGAAAACGAAGATCTGAAACAAGCTCGTTTTTACGGACAGTTTAATCAGTTGGAACAGAATATTTATGATGTATTGGATATGTTGTCAGAAACAGGGAAGTTGAAATATCATGAAGAAGGAAAAGTGATTTATTTGAAATAAATGTATAATCTTAAAAGAGATTGCCCATGAAAAAGGATAAAAGAATTTGTTAACTGTATAAAGATAAAAAAGAACCGGAGAAATTGGCCTATCTTCCGGTTCTATTAAGTCCTTATACCCATCGAGTGTTAAGTGGATTTTGAAGACAGAGCAAAGATAAATGTTCTTTTGGAAAGATCCCGAATGAATTTATTACTAATACCAAAAAATCAGTTTATTTATGATTTATTCAAAGAAAGCCATTTGTATGGCTCTGGCTTGTTGTTGCCTTTCGGGAACTGTATTTGCTCAGCATGTTAGTTTGACAATGAATAATGTAACGGTCAAACAGGCAATGGACGCCCTGAAAAAACAGAGTGGTTACTCATTTGTTTTCTCATCAGAAGATGTAGATACAAAGAAAAAAGTATCGGTTGATGCCGATGATCAAAAAGTAGAAGAAGTCGTTCGTCAGATTTTGGACGGACAAAGTGTGACGTATGAGATTAAAGGAAAGAATATAGTTGTGCGGAGCATTGCTCAGACGTCATCTTCACAACAAAAGAAAACGATTACAGGTACAATTGTAGATCCATCAGGAATGCCTGTTATCGGTGCCAATGTGATGGTTAAAGGAACAACCAACGGAACCATTACCGATATGGATGGTAAGTTTTCGTTGGAGGTACCGAAAGAATCTATGTTGGTAGTTTCTTATATTGGATATGCGAACCAAGAAATTAAGGTAAGTAATCAAACGAATTTATCTATTGCCTTGAAAGAAGATGCAGAGGCTTTGGATGAGTTGGTGGTTGTTGGATATGGAACAAAGAAAAAGATAAATCTTACAGGTGCTGTAGCAGCTGTGGAAGGAAAAGATCTTATTCAAACTCCAGTTGCCAATCTTTCAAATTCTGTAGCAGGACGTATGCCTGGTGTTATGGCTGTAAATTCGAGTGGTGAACCAGCTGCAGGATCAACTTTGAGTATTCGAGGAAATAGTACTTTAAATAATAATAGTCCATTAATTGTTGTTGATGGAGTTCCTAGAGATAGTTTTAATGCCTTCGATCCAAATGAAATAGAAAGTATTACTGTTCTAAAAGATGGAGCTGCAGCAGCTATTTATGGAGCACGTGCTAATAATGGAGTATTTCTTGTAACGACAAAACGAGGAAAGAAAGAAAAACTGAGTATCAATTATAGTGGAACTATTTCTTCTCAAAGTCCGACAATGTACCCTGAACTTATGAATGCCTATGAATTTGCTACAAATATGAATAAGGCATTAGATAACATGGGATATGATCGGAATAATCCGGCACATGCAAGTCGTTATTACACAGAAGAAGATATTGAAAAATTTAGAACAGGACAAGTTGGGGGTGATTGGTATGATGCGTCTTTCAAAAAATCTTCGTTGATGCAAAACCATAATATCACAATAAATGGGGGTACTGATATTATTAAATATTTCTTGTCCATGGGTATGTTGGATCAAGATGGTATGTATGATAATATCAATTATAAAGCCTATAAATTCAGGTCAAATGTAGATGCTGATTTATCCAAGATTTTACGTGTTGGAGTTAATTTGGAAGGACGTTATGAAGTTAAAGATTCTCCATCTGTAAGCTCTACCGCTTTATTTCAGCACGCTACAGCTGTATTACCTACTTTAAACCCTTATTATCCTAGTGGAAATCCTATAAACACTGGTGGAGAGCATGTTGTAGAAGAAATTTATCACTCAGGTTATGATAAAACGAAATATAATACATTCCAAGGAACGATTAGTGTCAATCTTAAATTAGATGCGATCACACAAGGTTTATCAGCCAATGGAAATGTTTCGTTTGGTAAATATTATGATTTTGAAAAAACATTTTCATTACCATATACATTATATTCAGAAGATGAAAATGGGAATATAATTGGTAGTAAAAAAGTAGGTGGCGAAGGAGGAAAAACTACCTTATCAGAAGCTTTTAACCAATCTTATTCTACATTTTTAAACATTGGATTAAATTACCAACGGACAATAGGTAGACATGATCTTTCAGGATTATTACTTTATGAACAGAATCAATCTTTAGGAGATTCCTTCAGTGGAACAAAAAGAGACTTCCCAATTAATTCGAAAGACGAGATGTTTGTAAGTGGATCTCTAAATCAAAGTTTAACAGGAACGAGTAAAATTAATGATGCTCGTAGAGGTGTTGTTGGACGTTTGGGTTATATTTTGGATACGAAATATTTATTTGAAGCTTCTTTCCGTGCAGATGCCTCTTATATTTTCCCTAAAAACAAACGTTGGGGATTTTTCCCGGCAGTATCTGTCGGATGGCGTTTATCTGAAGAAGATTTCTTTAGAAGTAATCAATCACTAGACTTTATCTCGAATTTAAAACTTCGCGCATCTTTTGCCCAAGTCGGAAATGATAAGGTTAACGCTTATCAATGGGATGATTCTTATACCATTTCTTCTGTTAATGGTCCATTTTATAATAGTGCAGCGCAGTCTTTGATTTATTATGGAGTTTTCCCTAATGCCAACATCACATGGGAAACAGCTAATAATTATAATGTGGGTGTTGATGCGGATTTTTGGAATGGAAAATTAGGTGTTGAATTAGATTATTTCATTAAAGATACTCGTGATATCTTATGGAGTCGAGTTCGTTCCGTACCTGGGACATTTGGACGAGATTTACCCAATGAAAATTATGCTTCTATGGTCAATAAAGGTTTTGAAGTCGCATTAACACATAATAATCAAGTCGGAAAAGTCAATTATAATGTGCGCTTCACAGCTAGTTATGCCAAAGATAAAGTAACAGAAATTGATGATCCTAGTAATGCCTTGGACTATGAAAAACAATTGAATCGTCCTTTAGGTTTTATTGCAGGATATAAGTCGTTAGGTTTGTTCCAAAGCCAAGAAGAAGCAGAGAATTGGATGGGGGGACAACAATTTGGTATAAACTCTATGGCTGGTGACATAAAATATGCAGATATTGACAACAATGGTGTGATTGATAGTCGAGACCAAACAGTACTTTCTGACAATGGTAATATGCCTCGGTTTATCTATGGATTGAGCAGTGATTTACAATGGAATAATTTTGATTTTAGTTTTTTATTACAAGGAGCAGCAGTGAGAAATGTCATGTTATCTGGCAGAGCGCGTGTAACATTTTTAACTGGAGGTAATTCTTACGCATATTTAGCCGATGCTTGGTCTCCAGAAAACCCAGATGCAAAATATCCTCAATTATGGTCTGGGTCTAGAAGTATTAACGATCGTAATTCTGATTTTTGGATGAGAAACGGTGCTTATTTACGTCTGAAAACAATCACATTGGGATATACTCTTCCTCAATTTTCGATCAGAAATTGGGATATTAATCATCTGAGGATATTTGTGTCTGGACAAAATCTATTGACTTGGAGCCCCCTAAAAGAATTTGATCCGGAAGTAGGATCTGGTTCGGGAGCGTACTATCCTCAACAAAAATTATTTAGTGTTGGTTTAAATGTAAACTTTTAATAGAATTTTATTATGCGATATAAAAAGTATATAATAGCTTTAGCAACAATACTTTCATTTGATTCCTGCGTGGATTTAAATCTAAAGAATCCAGAAAGTATAACATCTTCAGATGTTTGGGAAGATCCATCATTAGTACAAATGTATGTAAATCATTTGTATATAAAGTTGCCTGGATGGGATCATAATTTATGGAATAATATTTCAGATGAAGCTCGGGATAATTATCCAAGCTCAACTCCAGAACAAGTGTTGAAAGGTGAGTGGAATGAAGCATCTAATCCTATGGATAACTGGAGTGATTCCTACAAATATATACGTGTCGCCAATGATTTTCTTGTTAATATTCAGACAGCAACAGTCGATGAAAAAACAAAACAAGTGACATCTGCCGAAGTTCGGTTCATTCGCGCATTGTTTTACTTTGATTTAATTAAAAGATATGGTGGTGTTCCTTTGATTGTTACTCCTCAAGATCTTAATTCCGATTTAGAGGTACCTCGTAATTCTATCAGTGAGTGTTATCAGTTCATCGTTGATGAGATGGACGAAATAGCAGATCATCTTCCGATAGATGCGGAACGAGGTAAAATAACTAAAGGGGCAGCCTTGTCTTTGAAAGCAAGGACTCTATTATATTGGGCTAGTCCTCTATATAATGAAGAAAAAGATCTTTCTAAGTGGCAAATTGCAGCGGATGCGGCTAAAGCCGTTATGGATTTAGGCAAATATGATTTATATCCGGATTTAAAACAATTATGGTTAGATATGTCAGAATCTCATAAAGAAGTTATTTTAGAAAGACAATATGGAATGCCTGACGTTTCTCATGGATGGGATTGTGCTGTAAAAACATTAGATTTAGCAAATGGGGATGCAGGACATTGTTCTCCTTTACAAGAATTAGTAGATGCTTTTCCTATGAAAAATGGGAAATTAATAAATGAAGAAGGTTCAGGGTATGATCCAACTAATCCTTATGAAGGTAGAGATGATCGTTTCTATGCAGACATAGCTTATAACCAAGCTATAGTTTCAGGAATGCAAGGTGGAAAATTAAATCAGCATTATGTTTTGAACATTTATAAAGGAGGCAATGATTATGATAATCCGCAAGGAAATCCTGCATATCAAATATATACTACCTACACCGGATATATGACAGTAAAAGCTGTAGATCCCAATAATGAGGTATATGGTTATTGGTACGGAAGCGTACAACCTTGGATTATATTCCGATATGCAGAAATATTATTGGACTTCGCAGAAGCCCAGAATGAAGCTACAGGTCCTACACCTGAGGTGTATGCAGCTTTAAACAAATTGAGACATAGAGCTGGAATTACTACTAATTTGCCAGAAAACATGACTCAAGCTCAAATGAGAGAACTTATTAGAAATGAACGTTATGTTGAGTTATGTTTCGAACATCATCGATATTGGGATTTGAGAAGATGGAAATTGGCTGAGGAAAAACTGAATAATAAAACATATACTGGAGTTGTTATTACAAAAGAATCCGATGGCTCTTTTAGTTATGAATATGAACCAGTGGAAGCAACTCCTCTCGTATTTACGGAAAAAATGTATTTTATGCCGATTCCACAAAGTGAGATTTCTAAGAATTCACAATTAAAACAAAATCCGGGTTGGACTGATTGATCATGTTTTTATAATTCGAAGAGAACGTATTCATATTTGTTGGTACGTTCTCTTATTTTAAATTAATTACATATGAATAACATAGGGAAAACAATTATTTTCTGTTTGTCGTTAATGCTATTTTTTTCATGTAAAGAAAATACAGTACAGCGTTTAGCGTCATCAGAAGGCCAGACATTAAATTTGCCATATTCAAAAATGGCATTGACAGCAAAATTGATTGGTCCGGCTGTAGAAGAAGAGGATTTTTATAATTGGTGTGTTTCTCCAATAGTAGGTGAAGATCAGAAAATACATATCTTTAGTGCTCGATGGCCTAAACGATATGGAATGGAAGGTTGGATAGAAAAAGATGCAGAAATTGCCCATTTTGTTTCTGATAGACCGGAAGGTCCATTCAAATATGTTAACTCTGTTTTAAAGTCAGATATGTTTGTAGATTCATTGACTATGAAAGCTCCTCATAATCCTCGATTAGAATATGTTGATGGCAAATATATTCTTTTGTATATTTGTCAGAATCCTTCTAAACCCGGACAAATGCGGATCGGAATGATGACTGCTGAAACAATTGATGGACCTTGGCGTTTTGCAGGAAGTAATGGTGGAATAATGCTGGACGCATCAACTGATCCCTCTCATTGGACATATGGTGCACTAATTGGAGTTTGTAATCCAGCTTTCCTGAAAATAAAAGATAAGTATTACATTTACTTTAGTTGTATTACAAAGCCTCATGCGCAAGCAAGTCATAGTTATGGTTATGCTGTTGCAGATCAGTTGGAAGGTCCTTATACTTTGTGTGACGCTCCTGTAACGGATAATATATCTTATATAGAGGATGCTCAAGCTTTTGAAGTAGATGGAAAATATTATTTGCTAACTACCGATAATTTTGGGAAAAACACTGGGGTATTTGGTAATTTAATTTTATGGAAATCGGAAGATGGACTACAATTTAAAATGAAAGATGCCCAAATAGCGATGGGAACATTGTTCGATTACTGGGGATCAAAGGCTGAACGCGAAGAATTGATGAAAACACCTAATCTATTTGTTCGAAATCCTTCCGGTAAATTAGAAAGACCTGCTATTTTACAAATGAATGGAAAACCTGCTTATTTATATGCCGTTGGAGATGTGAATCTGGAAGGTGGATCTGTTTCCAAATCATATGTATTTAAAATTGATTGGGAGAATTAATTTAGAAATTATAGATGAAAAAATTAGCGCTTCTATGTATGTCTTGTTTCTTGCTGATGAACAATTGGGTTAAAGGGCAGGAAATTGTACCCTCTGATATGCCTAATGCAACGCAGCAAGGTATGGTCGAACGAGGATATGGTATGTTTATTCATTTTGGTATCAATACGTTTGCCGAAACAGAATGGTCTGACGGAACGATTCCGGTTTATCAGTATAACCCAACTGCGTTAGATTGTGATCAATGGGTTCGGGTGGCACGTGATGCCGGTTTCCGTTATGTGATGCTAACTACAAAACATCATGATGGCTTTTGCTTGTGGGACAGTAAATATACGGATTATGATGTAGCTTCTTCCCCAGTGAAAACAGATGTAGTTGCGGAAGTATCAAAAGCCTGTAAAAAGTATGGACTCCAATTTGGTGTCTATTACTCTTTGTGGGATCGGAATGTTCCTTGTTATAAGGACAAGGATCCGGAAAAGTATGTAGATTATATGTGTAAGCAGCTGACGGAATTATTGACCAACTATGGTCCGGTTTGTGAACTGTGGTTTGATGGGGGCTGGGATCGTGCGGTGAAAGATTGGAATTTGCCTCGTGTATATAAGTTGATCAAGAAAATACAGCCTCATTGTGCGGTAGGAGTCAATCACACGATTGTCTTGAAAGAAGGGGAACGAAAGTTTGCATTGCCTGATTCTATGGTTGTAGACAACAAATATTATTTCCAGTATTTCCCCAGTGATTTCCGTTTATGGGATCCGAAGATAGCGCATAAACAGGATAAAAAGCAATATTTGCATGCGGGTAAATCCTATTATGTTCCTTTTGAGCATACTATTTGTATCAGCAAATACTGGTCCTGGTTTGGGAAAAAAGATCCCCAACCTTGTCGGGATCTGGACGAATTGGAAGAACTGTTTTATTGGTGTACCGACAATCAGAATACATTGGTAATGAATATTCCTCCCGATCAGACTGGCCGTATCCGTGAACATGAAGCGAATACAATCATCTCATTAGGAAAGCGGTTAGGATTATCTTACGGAAAACCATTGCCTACCAATGGTGTATTCAGGTCGTTGAATGCTCCGGCTACAGCTTCTTCCTTTGTAACCGACAAAGACGGCGTTCATGAAGGCAGTCAGGCAGTAGATGGTGGAATGCAAACCTATTGGGCTTCCAAAGATACAACAGCAAGTTTGACTATTACGTTAAATCCTCAGGAAGCATTTAATAAGCTATCGATATTCGAATGCTGTGATGTAGAAGCTTCGGAAGATGGTTTTACCAACAAACGAACCAATCGTATTCAGGCATATCGTATATCCATATTGAATGATGGTGAATGGAAACTGATTTATGTCGGGGATGAACCGATGGGCGATTGTAAAGTAATCAAGTTTCCCCATGCTTATCAGGCAGAGCAAATACGACTGGATATATTACAAGCATCGGCTCCTCCTCGTATTTATGAGTTTCATGTGATACACATGTAATTAATATAATTTATAAATTGGGGTTTTAACTGTCACTTCGTAAAGAAGAACTATATCAAGAATTTTACTTTTGTAATTTATATTCTGAGTAAACTTGATATAGTTCTATTCAAAATATTAATCTGTTAGAATAAAAAATCTTATCGAAACACAATGTTTTAATGTCATATTTTGTATATCGTTTTTCATATATTATATAATTTATAAAAGGTAGAGTTCCCTTTTACGCGTCATCTCCGTCTTCACTTTTTTCTATGATGAAAGTAGGTTAATAGTAAGCATTAACAGAAGTACATATTTAAAAGGTTATAGTTGTGCTGTAATT
>ERZ791865.1526-NODE-1526-length-21346-cov-8.995773_pt1 | contig 21346 bp, 17 predicted proteins | sample MGYA00509942_ERZ791865 | MGnify/ENA primary metagenome ERZ791865 (study PRJEB30046, sample SAMN00792098) | human gut metagenome | study: EMG produced TPA metagenomics assembly of the A metagenome-wide association study of gut microbiota in type 2...
AGCTAGCGCTGCGCCAGTCGGCGCTATCGCTTTAACGCTTTTTTCGCTTCTCCATCTATAACCCCTCAGTCGCTGCGCGACAGCTCCCCCAAGGGGGAGCGGGCACGCCCGGAAGCTTTCTTATTGCACCTAAAACTTTAGTGGTAAACCTTACGGCTTGGCTCTCCCTGAGAGGAAAAACTTCCCCCGCTCCGGGGGAAGATGTCACCGCAGGTGACAAAAAGGGGAATCTGGCGCGGGAGCGCCTGAGAGGGCGTGGGTGACCCCGCCGCACTCTCACCCTTTTTTCATCTGTTCTGCGTGCAGTTTTCCGTGCTCTACATAGTGCGCGGCGTTGTGCAGGTTGGCTTCCACCTGCGCGGCGCTCACCTGCTTGATGACCCGGGCGGGCACGCCCACTGCCACCGAGTTGTCCGGGATGACCATGCCTTCCGGCACAAGCGCCCCTGCCCCGATGATGCAGTTTTTGCCCACCACGCAATGGTTCAGCAATGTGGCGTGCATCCCGATGAGACTGCCGTCCCCTACGGTGCAGCCGTGCACCAGTGCGCAGTGCCCTACCGTGACGTTTTCGCCAAGGGTCACGCAGCCGCCGATGTCGCAGTGCAGCACCGCGTTGTCCTGCACGTTGCTGTTTTTGCCGATGGTCAACGTGCCGTCATCCCCGCGCAGCACCGCACCGTACCAGACGGTGGAGCCGGGCTTTAAAACCACATCTCCCTGCACGGTAGCGCTGGGGGCTACAAAAGCTGCGCCCTCATCGCGGGGCGTTTTTCCACAAAAGGATAAGAACATTGTTAAAAACCACCTTTCTCTTTTGGTTCTTTTATGGTATTCTTATAAGTAAGGAACAAAAATGTGCGCGCCGGTTTTGCCGGAGCGGGATTCAAGGGGGTACCTTCATGCTTCACAACACGTTCTGCCGCCGGTTGGCGGCACTGGTGCTTACGCTGGCGGTCGCCGTCAGTGCAGTGCTGCCGGTATTTGCAGTATACCCCATGCCCGTCCAGACTGCAACAGAGACTGAGGCGGTGTATCTGTTCAACGCGGACACCGGCAAGACCATCCTGAGCCAGAACGCCGACCAGCAGAAATATGTGGCAAGCCTGACCAAGCTGATGACCGCCCTGCTGCTGGTGGAAAGCGGCAAGGACCTGAACGGTGAAGTGACCGTGCCCACCGATTTAACGCAGGAGTTCAAGGATATCCAAAACGCCAACGGCACCACCATGGGGCTGCGCATCGGCGAAACCGTGCGCCGCATCGACCTGCTGAACGCCATGCTCATCGTCAGCGCCAACGACGCCGCCAGCGTCATTGCGTGGGACGTGGGGGGCAGCGTGGTGGGCTTTGTGCAGCAGATGAACGCCCGGGCGGCAGAGCTGGGCTGCACCGGCACGAACTTTACCTGTGCCCACGGCCTGTTTGACTACGGCAACGTGTCCACTGCGCAGGATCTGGCAAAGATCGCCGCCGCCTGCGCGGAGAACCAGACCTTTGCACAGGTGGCGGGCACCGCCAGCTATGTGCTGCCAGCCACCAATCTGCGCAAGGCCGAGCACACCATCAGCAGCTCCAACAGCCTGATGAACAGCGAAAGCTCAAACTACCGGGAGTATGTCAAGTGGGTCAAGGGAGGCTTTACCACGCTGGCGGGCCGCTGCATCGTGGCCTTTGCCCAGCAGGACGGCCACAACTACGGGCTGGTGATCCTTGGCTGCGACACGCAGGAGCACCTGTTTGCCGCGTGTGACGACCTTTTTGACTGGGCCTTTGCCAGCTTTGCCGACCGTCCGCTGGTGGATACCAAGACCGTGCTGACCACCGTAGACCTGACCAAGTGCCGCACCGAGCCGTCCGTGGAGCTGTACGCCGCAGCCCCGGTCAGCGGCTACGGCCACAGCGACGATAAGGTGAGCTATTCCTTCGACCTGCCCGAGAGCGTCTCTGCTACCGTCAAGGAAGGCCAGAAGCTGGGCACTGCCACCGTCTATCTGGACGGCTACGAGGTGGGACAGGTAGACCTTGTGACCCACCGGGAGTATGTGTCGGACTTCCGCACCGATATCAAGGCCACCCTGCTGCTGCTCTGCGCCTTGATCCTGATTCTGTGCGCGCTGGGCTTTGTCACCTTGCGCTGCGGCGGCGGGATGACCCTTAACCAGCGCCGCCGCCAGATGAAACGGAGAAGATAAGGAAGAAAGTAAAGCGCCTGTCCGGCTTCGCCGGACAGGCGCTTTTATCCTTTATACTGCTCCGTAGATGCCGTGCACCGACACTTCGCCGGTGAAAACGTGCTGCTCGCCGGCATCGGTGCGCACCACTAAACGCCCCTCGGTGTCCACGTCCACGGCTTCGCCTGCGCCCTGACTGCCGTCCGGCAGGTCAAAGGTGACCCGGCGGCCCAGATTGATGCAGGCGGCCTTGTATTCCTCCCGGAAGGGCGCAAAGCCGTCCCGGGCAAAGGTGTACAGGTTGCGGTCAAAGCCAAAATCGGTCAGCCCCTCCGCCAGCCATGCGGGGTCGGTGGCAAGATCCACCGCAGCGCCCTGCAAGGTCAGCGAGGTGCCGTGGGGCAGGTCGGCGGCGTCAAAATAGCTCTGGGGCTGGGCAAGGTTGATGCCGATGCCGCACAGGATGCCGCGCCCCTGCTGCTGGTAGCCGTAGCTCACGCTCTCGCACAAGATGCCCACGATCTTTTTGCCGTTCAGCAAAAGGTCGTTGGGCCACTTGATCTGGCAGTCCACGCCGTAGCGCAGCTGTAACTGGCGGCGCACCGCAAGGCTTGCCAGCAGCGGCAGGGTGGCAGGCTGTGCCAGCGGTTCCTTGATGGCCACCGTGTAGTACAGCGCCTTGCCCTCGGCGTTTACCCAGCTGCGGCCAAGCCGCCCGCGCCCGGCAGTCTGGTTTTCGGTATACACCGCCGCAACGGGGCCAAACTCCTCGAAATGTTCCTTTACATAGGCGTTGGTGCTGCCGCATTCCGGCAGATAGCGCACCTCGTTGATGCTCATTGCTTGGGTACCTCTTTGTGCTCATAGGCGGTCACTGCGCCGTTTTCCAGCGTCAGCAGACCGTAGGTGTCCGGGCCGGTGTAGCAGCGCCCGCAGGAGCCGGGGTTGAACAAAAATACATTGCCCCGCTGCTCTGCGTGGGGAATATGGGAGTGGCCGAACAGCGCCACCTCTGCCCCCCGGGCTGCGGCGGCGTCTGCCAGCGTGTCCAGATCGTATTTTACACCGTACATGTGACCGTGCGTATAGAAAACCACCGTCTGATCAAAGGCCGCAAGGCCATCCAGAGGCTCCAGCGCACCGTAATCGCAGTTGCCGGCCACGGAATACACCCGCAGATGGGGGAAAAAGGCCAGCGTCTGTTCCAGATCCCGCAGGCCGTCCCCCAAAAAGATCACGGCATCCACGTTGTTCTGCTCTTTGTTCAAAATGCGCTTAATGGCGTCACGCGCGCCGTGGCTGTCGCTCAGGACCAGTAGTTTTGTCACGGAAAGATATCCTCCTCTATACTCATTCGGCAGTCTGCTGCAACAACAGCAGCTGCTTGTAAACTTCGCTCTTGGAATAGGCTGTGCCCTGTGCAGCAGTCTTGGCGGCGGCAGAAGCGCTGAAACCCTCAATGGTCAGCGCAAAAGCGCGCTGCGCCGCCTGTTCCAGGGTCAGCTCCTCTTTCTCGGCGGTACCGGCGGGCGCACCCGCCATCACCAGTACATACTCGCCCCGGGGCTCGGCGGCGCGGTAGTGCTCCACGGCTTCGCCCAGAGTGGTTTTCCAGATCTCCTCGTGGAGCTTGGTCAGCTCCCGGCACAGGGTAATGCTGCGCTCTGCGCCAAAGGCGGCGGTCAGATCGTCCAGCGTGGTGCGCAGCTTGTGGGGTGCTTCGTAAAAGATGACGGTGCGCTTTTCCTGCAAAAGCTCGGCCAGACGCTCCTTTTTCTGCTTGCGGTTCACCGGCAGAAAGCCCTCGAACACCCAGCGGGAGGTGTCCTGCCCGGAGACTGCCAGTGCGGTAACGCAGGCAGAAGCGGCCGGGATGGGCACTACTTTGATGCCCCGCGCCAGTGCGTCCCGCACGATGACCTCGCCCGGGTCAGACACGCAGGGCATACCGGCGTCGCTGCACAAGGCGCAGCTCTCCCCTGCCTCGATGCGCTGCAAAATGGCTTCGCCCTTCTGCAAGGCGTGCTCGTAGTAGCTGACCATGGGCTTTTTCAGCCCCAGATAATTCAGCAGCTTCATGGTCACACGGGTGTCCTCGGCGGCAATAAAGTCTGCCGCGCCAAAGGTGGCAGCCACCCGGGGCGGCATATCCTCCAGATTGCCGATGGGGGTCGCCACGATGTAGAGAGTTCCTGCCATAATTACCTCCTGAATTTATCGTCCGTACAGCGCCGCTCCGGCGCGGATGAGCACGTCCGGCTCTACCCGCAGGCCGGTCTTGCGGTTCTTCTGGGCTTCCACAAGGAACAGCCACGGTGCGTTTTCCGGGGCGTTCTTTACAAAGGCCAGCCGCTTGGGTTCCAGCCGGTGGGCGCGCAGCACAGCCAGCACCTCAGCCAGCCGCTCGGGGCGGTGGCACAGCGCCAGCCGCCCGCCGTCCTTCAAAAGCCGGAAGCCGCAGGCACAGACATCCTCCAAAGCGCAGGTGTTTTCGTGCCGGGCAAGGGCGTGGGCGGCGTTTTTGCTCTGCGGCCCCTCGGTAAAATAAGGGGGATTACACGCGCACACGTCAAATTGCCCCTCGTCCTGCCGCCATGTGCGCAGGTCGGCACAGGCGGGGGTGATGTGGGTAAGCTGCTGCTCTTCCACCGCTGCCGCCAGCAGGGCGCTGCCCTCGGGCTGCAACTCCAGCGCGGTGCAGGGGCCGCGATGCCCCCGGTCGTGCCATTCCAGTGCCACGATGCCGCAGCCGGAGCACAGGTCTGCGGCTTTCTGGCTGCGTTTCGGCTCACAGAAGCGTGCCAGCAGCAGCGCGTCCGAGCCGAACCGATGCTCCGGGGTGCAGTAGACCATAGTTCTATTATACAAAACTTCCGTAGAATGTTCCATAGACAGTGTGCCGTTTCCCTTCCAAAAAATGCAGGGTATTTTCCTGCGGAATTTGTGCATGAAACAAAAAGCGGGGCGGCTGCACAGCATTTTGTGCAGTGCCTTTTTTGCGGTGGACGATCAGGAATGGCCGCCGCGTGTGCTTTGGCCATGTGCAGCGGAAAAATATTTTTTGATTCAGCAGTTCGGCGCGTCTGCGGACGCGCCGAACTGCGTTTTTCATGAATTTACTTTATGATACCACAAAAAAGGACTGCTGCACAGATGTGCAGCAGTCCTTTTTGATGCGTTTTCAGCAAAAACTACTGATTATTCAGCAGCGATTGCACCAGTGGGGCAAGCACCCTCGCAAGCACCGCAATCGATGCAGGAATCAGCGTTCACAACTGCAGCGCCGTTCTCGATGGTGATAGCGCCAACCGGGCAAGCGCCCTCGCAAGCGCCGCAGCCAACACATGCGTCAGAAACCTTGTGTGCCATAATAAACTCTCCTTTTTTATCCCGTGCCGATGTAATTATGAAGAAACGTACCTTGGCACGGCCACGCACGCCCCCCGGAATTTGTATCCTTGTCTGCATTCTAACAAAGCAGGCCGGAAAAGGCAAGACTAACCGTGTTGCCACAACCACAAAATAAAATATTTTGTGGGGTTGCACAAAAGCACGGCCTAACTTATAGCCAAAATTGCCGGAGATTTTTAGCGAAAATCACGAAGCTTGGTTAGTTTTATAATACTAACTGCCCGGACACTCATTCCTTTTCGCTTGCGCGGCGGCGGGGGCAGGCGGGGCGCTTTTCGTCGTCGGAGCTTGCCACCACCGGGGCGGGGTTGCGCACGCCGGAGTAATCGTCGTCCGGGTCGGGACGGCGGGGCGGGCGCTTGCCGCCGCTCACATACTCGCACACGCCCACCTTGTAGTACCGGGGGGCAAGGCTCTCGGTGCCGCAGCGCACCCGCAGGTAGCCGGATACCGGATTCACCTCCAGCACAGTGCCCAGACCGTCCGGGGTGCGCACCGTGCTGCCCACCATGGGCATGATGCTGTTCAGATACTCGTAGGCGCTCTCCTCGTAGGCAAGGCAGCACATCAGACGGCCGCAGGCACCGCTGATCTTGGTGGGGTTCAGCGAAAGCCCCTGCTCCTTTGCCATCTTGATGGAAACGGGCTGGAAATCCTTCAAAAAGCGGCTGCAGCAGAAAGGTTGGCCGCAGATGCCCAGACCGCCGATCATCTTGCTCTCGTCGCGCACGCCGATCTGGCGCAGCTCGATGCGGGTGTGGAAGATGCCGGCCAGATCCTTGACCAGCTCCCGGAAGTCCACCCGTCCGTCGGCGGTGAAGTAGAACATGATCTTGGAGCGGTCCAGCGTGTACTCGGCCTCCACCAGCTTCATCTCCAGCCCGTGGCGGGCGATGCACTCCTGACAGGTGTGGTAGGCGCGCTTTTCGTCCTCGCGGTTCTGGCGCATCCGGCGGATATCCACGCTGTCCGCCATGCGGGTGATGGGCTTCAGCGCCTTGGGCACGGCGGCATCCGCCAGCTCCCGCACGCCCTGCACTACCTCGCCGCACTCCACGCCGCGGGCAGTCTCCACAATAACGTATTCTCCGGTGTGGATGACGGCATCACCGGGATCAAAATAATAGCTTTTGCCGTTTTCCTTGAAACGGACCGAAATGACTTTTTTCATAGTGTTCCTCGTTTTTGTATCGGATAAGCCCCTTACAAGGGGCAGCTTTTTCAGTCTGCTGTTAGTATACCATAATCAAAAGCACATTTCTATGCAAAAAGAAAAGTCTTTGGGGGGACGAACTCCCCCAGTCACGGCTGCGCCGTGCCAGCCCCCTCTGAGATGGGGCCTTTGGCATAGCGGTACAGTTTCCGGTCAAACCGCAAAGTATCCGGTCACGCCAGAGGCTCCCTCCCCGAGGGAGCTGGCAAAACCGTCAGGTTTTGACTGAGGGAGTAAAATTTCCCCTCCCCTGCAACAATTCCCCCCGCTCAACCGTATGCAGTATGGAAAAGGTGTCGAAATTTTGTCCGGCGGCAGAGGGGAGGATGGCAGGCAGACTGCCGGTTTTGGGGCGGAAAAATTGTGCGTTTTGCAGATTTTGACAAAACTTTCGCAAAAAGATTCGCCGCCCCGCTATTGAAAGCACACGCCTTGCGTGTATAATAGGAATGTTAGGAACCCATTGCCCCCAAAGAGGGAGGAACTGTTGCGCCGGGCGGTGCGGCAGAGAAACGGTAGGATAAGATGGAAAAATTCAGTGTCAAAAAACCATTTACGGTGCTGGTTGCAGTCATCATGGTGCTGATGCTCGGCTTTGTGTCGGTCACCAAGATGAAAACGAACCTGCTGCCGGATGTCAGCACCCCGTACCTGATGGTGGTCACCGTGTATCCCGGCGCCAGCCCGGAGCGTGTGGAGAGCGAAGTCTCGGACGTGCTGCAAAACGCGCTTACGGTGCCCGGTGTGGAAAAGATCACCGCCACCTCGGCTGAAAACTACAGCCTGCTGCTGATGAAGTTCGTGGATGATACGGACATGAACAGCGCACTGGTGCAGGTGTCCAACAAGCTGGATCAGGCCAAAAGCGACCTGCCGGATACCGCCCTGACCCCTTCTGTGATACAGTACAGCATGAACATGAACGCCTTTATGACCGTGGCTGTCAGCCGCGAGGGCAGTTCGGTGTATGAGCTTTCTGACTTCATCAAGAACACCATGACCCCCTACGTCCAGCGCAAGGGCGGCGTGTCCAGCGTATCTTCCAGCGGCCTTGTGGAGCAGCTGGTGCAGGTGCAGCTGAATCAGGAAAAGGTGGATGACATCAACGAAAAGTTGATGGAACTCATCGACACCCAGCTGGAAGCGGCACATGCCCAGCTGGAAGAGGCCGAGGCCAAGATCAAGGCCGGCCGCGCAGAATACGATAAACAGTTCAAAAACTTCGGCAATACCGTGTCCAACACGGTCATGGGCACCCTGAGCTCTGAGGTCGGCAGCGCCGTAGAGGTGGTGCGCAAACAGGCCGAAGCACTGCTGCAAAGTGTCAACAACCTGATCGCCGTGGTCAAGGAGCCTGAGGTGCAGCAGGCCCTCATTGAGGTGCAGGCCGGTTTGCAGCGGGTGCTGGACAAGTTCAACAGCACCGGTATGCGGGATATCGACTCTCTGATCGAGATCGTGTCCGAGCTGCGCGATATCACCGATAAGCTTTCCTCTGCTTTGCAGACCCTGCAAAACCGCATCAACACCGAGACCGGTACGCAGGGCGAAGGCGCCGAGGATCTGGTAGACGAGCTGCAATTGCAGGACAGCCTGAACGTCATCTATAAGACGCTGGAGGACACCATCAAGGCCATGGATAACGTGCCCGGCATGATGACCGAGTTCTCCAAAGCGCTGGGCAACTTTACCCAGCAGCAGATGGTCGCCTATATGCAGTTTACCGAAGCCCGCGAGCAGCTGAATGAGTACGAAAAGCAGCTCAGCGAGGCCAAGACCCAGTACGAGGCCGCCAAGGAAAAGGCGCTTGCCAGCGCCGATGTGACCAAGCAGCTGGATATCAAGACCCTTGCCAGCCTCATCTACGCCCAGAACTTCTCCATGCCCGCCGGTTATGTCAAGGACGAAAGCGGCGAGTCGTGGCTGCTGAAGGTGGGCGAGGAATACGACAGCGTGGAGGATATCCGCGGTGCACTGCTGCTCCATGTGGAGGGCTACGGCGACGTGCGCCTTTCCGATGTGGCAGATGTGGAGATCATTGACAACGCCGCCGACAGCTACACCCGCCTGAACGGCGAGCAGGCTTCGGTGCTGAAAATTTACAAGGACGACAGTTCCAGCGCAGGTGACGTATCTGCCAACTGTCTGGATGCTTTCAAGGAGCTGGAAGCCCAGTACGATGGCCTGCACGTTGTGGTGCTGTCCAATCAGGGCAACTACATCAGCATCCTGATCAAGAGCATCCTTACCAGTATGCTGGTGGGTGCCGTACTGGCCATCATCGTGCTGGCCATCTTCCTGAAGGACGTCAAGCCCACGCTGGTGGTCGGCGTCAGTATCCCTCTTTCGGTGCTGTGCGCCGTGGTGCTGATGTACTTCACCGGGCTGGACCTGAACGTCATGACGCTGGCAGGCCTGTCGCTTGGCATCGGTATGCTGGTGGATAACTCGGTGGTCGTCATTGAGAACATCTACCGTCTGCGCGGCCGCGGCGTGCCCGCTGCCCGCGCTGCGGTGCAGGGTGCACGTCAGGTGGGTATGTCGGTCGTGGCCTCTACCCTTACCTCGGTGTGCGTGTTCCTGCCGGCGGTGTTCTCTGCCAGCCTCATCCGCAACCTGATGGGCCCCATGTCCCTGTGCATCGGCTACTGCCTGATGGCTTCCCTCATCGTGGCACTGACCGTGGTGCCTGCTGCCTCGGCTACCGTGCTGAAGAATGCCCAGCCCAAAAAGCTGGCATGGTTCGATAAGATCCAGGACGCCTACGGCCGCAGTCTGGAAAAGGCGTTGAAAAATCGCTTTATACCGCTGGCAGCCGCCGTGCTGCTGCTGGTGTTCTGCTGCTGGCGGGTGGTCTCCATGGGCATCGTGCTGCTGCCCACCAGCACCAGCAACGAGGCTATGATCACCCTTTCCACCACCGACACCCTCTCGAAGGACGAGTCCTACGATGTGGCCGGTAAGGTGGTACAGGCTGTGATGGCTGTGGACGGCGTGGAGGAGGTAGGCATTACCCCCGACAACACTGTGGCGGGCATGGATGTTTCCAACCTTGGCCTGCCCTCCACCATCACCGACCTGCTGAACGCCGCCAACGGCTACGGCAAGTATAAGATCAACGTCAAGCTCAACGAGGAACTCTCTTCTTCCAAGATAGACGCCGCCTGCAAGGCCATGGAGGACGCTGTGGCCGGGGTGGCGGACTGCACCGCCACCGTCCAGCAGTACGGCATGACTGATGACCTGACCAGTCAGCTGTCCACCGGTCTGACCATCAAGATCTACGGCACCGATGCCGAGACCCTGACCGCCCTGTCCGAGAAGGTGGTAGACATCGTGAACAGCACCGATGGCTTCCAGAACGCCACCAACGGTCTGGGCGCGGGTGATTCCACCATCATCCTGCAGGTAGACCGCGATAAGGTGCGTGCCTACGGCCTGACCGTTGCGCAGGTGTACCAGCAGATCGCGGCAAAGCTGACCACCACCACCACGGCACAGACCCCTGTTACCGTGGACGGCACCACCATGGATGTGCAGATCAGCAACAATCTGGACCCGCTGACCAAGGAAAACATGATGGATATGACCTTTGAGACCACCGTCATGTCCGCCGACGGCACCACCGCCACCGGCACCTGCAAGCTGTCGGATATCGCCAGCTGGACCACCGGCAACGCACCGGACTCCATCACCAGCGAGAACCAGAACCAGTTCGTCACCGTCACCGCCGAGACTGCCCCGGGCTACAACACCACGGTGCAGGCGCGTGCCGTGAAAAAGGCGCTGGATGCCTTTGCCCTCACCGACGAGATGCCAGAAGGCTGCTCCTTCTCCATGGGCGGCGAGAGCGACAGCGTCAACTATATGACCAATGAGATGATCCAGTGGATGGCACTGGCACTGCCCTTTGTGTACCTTGTCATGGTGGCACAGTTCCAGAGCCTGCTGTCCCCCTTCATCGTGCTGTTCACCGTGCCGCTGGCCTTTACCGGCGGTCTGCTGGGCCTGCTGCTCACCGGCCAGCAGCTGACTATGATCTCCATGATGGGCTTCATCGTGCTGATGGGCACGGTCGTCAACAACGGCATCGTGTTCGTGGACTACGCCAACCAGCTGCGCATGGGCGGCATGGAACGCCGCGCCGCACTGGTGGCGACCGGCAAGACCCGTATGCGCCCCATCCTGATGACCACCCTGACCACCGTGCTGGCAATGCTGCAAATGGTGTTCAGCAACGATATGGCAAGCCAGCTGATGAGCGGCATGGCTATCGTCATCATCTGCGGCCTGAGTTACGCCACCCTGATGACCCTGTATATCGTGCCGATCCTGTACGATATCCTGTTCAAGAAGCCGCCGCTCAACGTGGATATCGGCAGCGACGAGGACTTGGACGACATCCCGGACGATGCCGCCGAGTTCATTGCCGCCCAGTCCTCTGCGGCACAGCCCCAGCCGGAGGCATAAGGCATACAGCCCGTGTAACCAAAGCGCCCCGCACTTCCACCGGAAGTGCGGGGCGCTTTTTGGTATTGTAGGCACTTTCGATGATTCTAACAAAAAATCGCCGCAAAAATTGGATGGTAATTCTAAAAGGAATCCAACACAAAACTGTAAAACTGTGATATAATCATAAATACAGACAAGATGCAAAAGGGGGCAGTCTGCCCCTTTTGCATTTCCGAAAAAAGCTTTAGGAGGCGAGGCCCAATGGCACAGATCCGTTCCAAGCCCTTCGGTGTGACCAAAGAGGGCGCTAATGTTACCGAGTACATCCTCTCGAACCCCGGCGGTATGTCCGTCAGCGTGCTGGATTACGGCTGCGTGATCAAAAATATCATCGTCCCGGCCAAAAACGGCCCGGTGGATGTGGTGCTGGGTCACGACACCATGGCAGATTACGAGAATGACTTTACCTCGTCCGGCAGCACCTGCTGCGGTGCTTTTGTGGGGCGCTACGCCAACCGCATCGAGAATGCCGTCTTTACCTTGGGCGGCAAGACCTACCAGCTGGAAAAAAACTGCGGCGAGCATCATCTGCACGGCTGCTTTTCCCGGAAAATCTATGAGGTGAAGTACTTCGGCGATACCCTGCTGATGGAGGCCGAAAGCCCCGACGGCGAGGACGGCTTTCCCGGTACGCTGAAGATCGCGGTGCGCTACACCCTTACCGATGACAACACCTTCCGCATGGACTACCGTGTGTCCTCGGACGCTGACACGATCGTAAACCTGACCAACCACAGCTACTTCAATCTGGATGGCGGCGGCGATGTGCTGAACCAGAAGCTGCGCATCTACGCCTCCCGCTATCTGGAGGGCAACAATACCACCTGCCCCACCGGCAGCATCCTGCCCGTGGCGAACACCCCCATGGACTTTACCGCCGGTAAGCTCATCGGCAAGGAGATCGACACCGGCTTCCCCCAGACCACCATGGTGGGCGGCGGCTACGACCACTGCTATGTCATCGACCGCGCACGCGGCTCCAGCCAGAGCATCTGCGCATGGGCTACCAGTGATAAGACCGGTATCAGCATGAAGCTGTACACCACCCAGCCGGGCATCCAGCTGTACACCGGCAACTTTTTGCAGGACTGCCCCGCCCCGGGCAAGGGCGGCAAGCCGCTGCACAAGTACGGCGGCTTTGCCTTGGAAACCCAGCACTTCCCCTGCAGCCCCTCCCACCCGGAGTTCCCCTCCACGGTGCTGCGGGCTGGCAAGGTGTTCCGCGCCACCACCACCCTGCGGTTCTTCACCGGCAAGCAGTGCGGAAAACTTTAAAGAAAGCTATATCACGCAAAAAACGTCTGCTCCGGCAGACGTTTTTTGCGTGAATCGTTTTGTTTATGGCGAGGACACTTTTGTCTCCACGAGTTCTCCGGTGAAAAAAGGGTCCTGAAAAGCCTGCGGCTTTTCAGGACCCAAAAATCGAACTGGTATTTCAGAACACCGCCACGGCGACCAGACGCACCAGCAGGGCGCACAGCCATGCCACGGCGCACTGATTCACCACCATGATGGTGGCCCACTTGCCGCCAAGCTCCCGCTTGACCGAGGCTACCGCCGCGATGCAGGGGGTGTACAGCAGGCAGAACACCAGCAGGGGCGCAGCCTGCGCCGGGGTGAGGGCTGCGGTCAGGGCTGCGGTAGAGCCGAAGAGGACCAGCAGCGAGGACACCACGCTTTCCTTTGCCATAAAGCCGGAGATGAGGGCGGTGGAGATACGCCAGTCCGCAAAGCCCAGCGGGGCGAACAGCGGGGCGATATCGCCCGCGATGCGCGCCAGAATGCTGGTCTGCGGGTCAGCGGTCAGCGACAGGCGCAGGTCAAAGTTCTGCAAGAACCAGATGATGATGGTGGCACCAAAGATGACCGTAAAGGCTCTCTGCAAAAAGTCCCGCGCCTTTTCCCACAGCAGCTGCGCCACGTTCTTCAGGCCGGGCAGGCGGTAGTTGGGCAGTTCCATGACAAAGGGCACGGCCTCGCCCTTGAACACGGTGCTCTTGAGCAGCAGCGCCGCCAGCACGCCCACCAAGATGCCGGTGAAGTACAGTAGCACCATCACAAGCCCCGCGTACTTGGGGAAGAAGGCCACCGCAAACAGGCTGTAAATAGGCAGCTTTGCGGAGCAGCTCATGAACGGGGTGAGCAGGATGGTCATTTTGCGGTCGCGCTCCGAGGGCAGGGTGCGGCTTGCCATCACGCCGGGCACGGTGCAGCCAAAGCCGATGAGCATGGGCACGATGCTGCGGCCGGACAGGCCGATGCGGCGCAGCAGTTTATCCATCACAAAGGCCACACGCGCCATGTAGCCGGTATCCTCCAGCATGGAGAGGAAGAAGAACAGCACCACGATGATGGGCAGAAAGCTCAGCACGCTGCCCACGCCGGTAAAGATGCCGTCGATGACCAACGAGTGCACCGCCGCGTTGACATTCCAGCTGGTCAGGGCGGTGTCCACAACGCCGGTCAGGGCGTCGATGCCCATCTCCATGAGGTTCTGGAAGAACAGGCCGATGACATTGAAGGTAAGGAAGAACACCAGACCCATGATGGCGATAAACGCCGGGATGGCGGTGTACTTGCCGGTAAGGAACTTGTCGATGCGGTTGGAGCGCAGCTGCTCCTTGCTTTCGTGGGGCTTGACCACCGTCTGCGCCACCAGCTCCTGAATAAAGGAGAAGCGCATATCCGCAATGGCGGCGGCACGGTCCAACCCGCGCTCCTGCTCCATCTGCACGATGATATGTTCGATCATTTCTTTTTCGTTGGGGTCCAGCTTCAAGGCTTCCTCAATGCGGGGGTCGCCCTCCACCAGCTTGGTGGCGGCAAACCGCACCGGGATGCCCGCCGCCTTGGCGTGATCCTCGATGAGGTGCAGAATGCCGTGGATGCAGCGGTGCACCGCGCCGCCGTGGTCATCCTCGCTGCAAAAATCCATGCGCCCGGGGCGCTCCTGATACTTTGCCACATGGACAGCGTGGTCTACCAGCTCGTCCACGCCCTCGTTCTTGGCGGCAGAGATGGGGATGACCGGGATGCCCAGCATGGCCTCCATCTTGTTGATGCGCACCGTGCCGCCGTTGCCGCGCATTTCGTCCATCATGTTCAGCGCCAGCACCATGGGGATATCCAGCTCCATCAGCTGCATGGTCAGGTAGAGGTTGCGCTCGATGTTGGTGGCATCCACGATATTGATGATGCCGGTGGGCTTTTCGCCGATGATGAACTGCCGGGTAACGATCTCCTCGCTGGAATAGGGGGACATAGAATAGATGCCCGGCAGGTCGGTGACCTCGGTCTCCGGGTGCCCCTTGATGGCGCCGCTCTTGCGGTCCACCGTCACGCCCGGAAAGTTGCCCACATGCTGGTTGGAACCGGTGAGCTGGTTGAACAGGGTGGTCTTGCCGCAGTTCTGGTTGCCCGCCAGCGCAAAGGTCAGGGTCTTATCCTCCGGCAGGGGATGCTCCCCTTCCTTGGTGTGGTACTTGCCGCCCTCGCCAAGACCCGGGTGCTCCACCATCTTCTCCGCCACCGGGGCGTGCACCGCCGGGGTCTTTTCGGTGGGGGTCACGGTGATCTGTGCCGCGTCGTCCAGACGCAGGGTCAGCTCATAGCCGTGGATGCGCAGCTCCATGGGGTCGCCCATGGGTGCCAGCTTTACCAGCGTGACCTCCGCCCCGGGGATCAGACCCATATCCAGAAAATGCTGCCGCAGTGCGCCTGCACCGCCCACGGCATCCACAATGGCGCTTTTGCCGATCTGTAACTCTTTTAACGTCATATCCGTTTGCCCTCTTTATATGTGCCATTCTTATGTGTTAGTCTGTGTTAACAAATGTAGTATAGATTAACTAACAGCGGATGTCAATAGAGAATATAGACACAAAAAAAGCACCGCATCCTCTCAGGCGAGAAAATGCGGTGCTTCGTTTTTTACAAGTTACTTCACGGTATGGTAGCCATCGGGGTTGTTCTTCTGCCAGTTCCAGCTGTCGGCGCACATCTCCTCGATGCCGTACTCGGCCACCCAGCCCAGCTCGTTCTTGGCCTTGGTGGGGTCGGCGTAGCACTCGGCGATATCACCGGGGCGGCGGGGATCGATGACGTAGGGGATCTCCTTGCCGCAGGCCTTGGAGAAGGCGTGGATGACATCCAGCACGCTGTAACCCTTGCCGGTGCCCAGATTGCAGATGAAAAGGCCGCAGCCGGTCTCCAGCTTGCGGATGGCGCACACATGGCCCCGGGCCAGATCCACAACATGGATGTAGTCACGCACACCGGTGCCGTCCGGGGTGGGGTAGTCGTTGCCAAAGACGTGCACCTTTTCCAGCTTGCCCACAGCCACCTTGGCAATGTAGGGCATCAGGTTGTTGGGGATGCCGTTGGGGTCCTCGCCGATCAGGCCGCTCTTGTGGGCACCGATGGGGTTGAAGTAGCGCAGCAGCGCCACGTTCAGGCTGGGGTCTGCCTTGCAGACGTCCTGCAGAATGCGCTCGGTAAAGGCCTTGGTGGTGCCATAGGGGTTGGTGGTAGCGCCCACGGGGAAGTCCTCGGTGATGGGCACACTGGCGGGGTCGCCGTAGACGGTAGCGGAGGAGCTGAACACGAAGTTGTGGCAGTCGTGATGGCGCATCACGTCCAGAATGACCAGTGTGCAGTTGAGGTTATTATAGTAGTATTCGATGGGCTTGGACACGCTCTCGCCCACAGCCTTGTAGGCTGCAAACTGGATGACAGCGGTGATATCCGGGCACTCGGAGAAGATCTTTTCCACGTCCTCGCGGCGGGTCATGTCTGCCTTATAGAAGCGGAAATCCTTGCCGGTGATCTGCTTGACCCGGTCCAGAACCACAGGAGAAGCGTTATAATAATTATCTGCCACCACGATATCGTAGCCAGCGTTCAACAGTTCGATGCAGGTGTGGCTGCCGATGTAGCCGGCACCGCCGGAAACCAAAATTGCCATAGCCGAGTACCTCTCTCACATAGTATTATCACTTTTATCTCTTTGCGCCGGGCGTTGCCCGGTCTGCTTAAAGCATACCGCTTTTTGCCGCCGACTGCAAGGGGCGCTTTCTTTATTCAGATGTATTTTTGTTGCAGCTTTTTCCCGCGCACTTTTGATTGACAGAGATTTTTTGCACTTTTCACATGGAGAGAATGCGCCGTTTGTGCAAAACATAGAAATGGCACGGCTGCTTGCCTTGCACAACAGCACGGATTCTTTTTTCTCTTGACATCTCCCCTTATCTGTACTATAATGCTTCAAAAATGAACTATTCATAAAAAGACAAAAAGGAGCGCCGCATGAATCCTACCATAGAAATCAGCTTCAAGACCGCACAGGCGTACAGCGCTATGTGCAAGCCGCTGTGTCAGGAGCTCAGGCTGCCCCAGACCGCCTTTGACATCCTGATGTTTCTGGCAAACAACCCGGACTGCACCACCGCCCGGGATATCGTGGAGATCCGCAAAATTAAGGCAAATCTCGTGTCGGTAAACGTGGACCGCTTGGTGCAGGAGGGGTATCTGGAGCGCCGCGCCGTGGCGGGCGACCGCCGCAAGACCCAGCTGCTGTGCACCGAAAAGGCGCAGCCGGTCATCGCGCGGGGGCGCGAGGTGCAGGAGCGCTTTTTTGCCCGCCTGCTGGACAACACGGACGCTCCCACCCGGGAAGCATTTTTCCGCACCATGGAGGTCATCGGGAAAAATCTGGACGAGATTTTAAAGGAGAATGGATAAAATGCACTTGCTGTTTACGGTGCTTGTCACCTTTTTTGCCGGCATGGGTGCCGGCCTTGGCACCGGCTTTGCCGGTATGAGCGCGGCGGCGGTCATCAGCCCCATGCTCATCACCTTTCTGCACATGGACCCCTACATGGCGGTGGGCATTGCCCTTTCCTCGGATGTGCTGGCCAGCGCAGTGTCTGCCTATACCTACCATAAAAACAAGAATCTGGATATCAAAAACGGCCTGATCATGATGGCAAGCGTGCTTACCTTTACGGTGGTGGGCAGCTGGGTGGCCAGCAAGGTGCCCTCCGCCACCATGGGCGGCTTCTCGGTGTTCATGACCTTTTTGCTGGGCGTCAAGTTCATTCTGCGCCCGGTCATGACCACCAAGGAAGCCATGCAGGGGGTCAGCGCACAAAAGCGTGCGGTGCAGTCGGTGGTGTGCGGCGTGCTCATCGGCTTCATCTGCGGCTTTATCGGCGCAGGCGGCGGCATGATGATGCTGCTCATCCTCACCAGCGTGCTGGGGTACGAACTGAAAACTGCCGTGGGCACCAGCGTGTTCATCATGACCTTTACCGCCCTGACCGGTGCGGTGTCCCACTTTATGATCGGCGGCACGCCCGACTGGCTGGTATGGGTGCTGTGTGTGGTGTTCACCCTGCTGTGGGCGCGCATTGCCGCCGTGTTTGCCAACAAGGCCGCCCCCAAGACCCTGAACCGCGCCACCGGCGTAGTGCTGGTGGTGCTGGGCGTGGTCATTATGGGCTTCAACATATTAACCTAAAAAAACAGCCAAGCCTGCGGGCTTGGCTGTTTTTGTATCTTAAACTTACTTGCTCTCTACCTTTTCCTCGATGGTGGAGTGGTCGATGACCCAGTCGGCAGCCTTGCGGATGCCCTCGTTGCGGCGCAGAGCAGCGATATCGGTGCCTGCCTTGATCTCTTCCACCGTCTTTTTGGTCTTTTCAGCGCGCTCAGCCAGCTGCTTGTCGATCTCCTCATCGGTGGGCAGCAGGTTCTCCTGCTGTGCGATCTGCAGCAGTGCCATGCGGGCGCGGGTGTTCTTCTCTGCGGCGGCACGCACCTTGGCAGTAAAGCTCTCGCGGGTCTCATGGATCTGGCTCAGGTAGGTGTTCAGGCTCATGCGCTGCATCTGCAGCTGCTGCTGGATGACCTGCATCTGCTGCTGGTAGGCGTTTTCCACCAGAATGCTGGGGATCTCGCCCTCTGCGGCATCGGCCAGCTGACCAAGGATCATGTCCTTGGCGTGGTTCAGCGCACCGCCGTGGCGGCCGTCGAACAGCTGCTGCTTCACGAAGGCGCGGTACTCCTCCATGGTCTCCTTGCCCATCTTCTTGGCAAAGTCGCTGTTCAGGGCAGGCAGCTGACGCACGCACACATCATGCAGCTTGATCTTGAACACGACAGGCTTGCCGGCCAGCTCCTTGTTGGGGTAGTTTTTGGGGAAGGTGACGTTGATCTCGAACTCGTCCCCTGCCTTGTGGCCCAGAATGCCGTCCTCGAAACCGGGGATCATGCGACCGCTGCCCAGCTGCACCGACTGGTCCTTTGCCGTGCCGCCCTTAAAGGCCACACCGTCCAGAAGACCCTCAAAGTCCATGTGCACCACATTGCCCTTTACAGCGGGGCCCTTGTGGGGCACCAGCTCTGCGGCGTAGTTGCGGCGGCGCTCCAGCACCGTGTCGATCTCCTTGTCGGTCACCTCCGGGGTGACGCACTGGGAGGTAAAGCCGGTGGTCTTGGTCAGCTTCAGCTCGGGCTGCAGTGCCACGGTGGCGGTAGCCACAAAGCCCTCGTCCTTCTTCACACTTACCAGATCGTAGCTGGGGTCATCTACCGGCGCAAAGCCGTGTTCCTTCAAAGCAGCCTCGTACAAAGCAGGCACATCCTGATCCATCAGGTCGTTGATGGCATCGTACCAGAAGGTGTGTTCGCCGCGGTCAGCTTCGATCTGTGCGCGGTCGGCCTCGCCCTTCTGGAAGCCCTTGATGGTATAAGTGGCGCGGGTGCGCTCATAGACCGCGTTGGAGGCGGCCTCCAGTTCCTCAGCCGTAGCGCTGAAGGTCATTTTGCAGACACTCTTTTCAGGAGTTTCCACGCTTACCAGTTTCATAGGATCTACCCTCCGTGTTGTTCCCTTGGCGGCGGGGCGGCACTGCCAAGGCAGCAGCCGGAACGCCATTTTGGGGACATTTTCAAACATTAATAAAGTTATTATAGCACAAGTGCAGCAAAAGCGGTATAATAAACTTGATAAAAATGTGCCGTTTTGGCAATTTTTGTCCATTCAAGCAGGAAAAAAGCGCGTTTTGCGGCAGCAGCTGCCGCGCAAAAGTGGGAAACCCCTCAGGAAAGGAAGGCTGTCCCCTATGCGATTATTTGATGTTCTGGGCCCGGTGATGATCGGGCCCTCCTCCAGCCACACCGCCGGTGCGGCAAAGATCGGCTATACCGCACAAAAGCTTCTGGGCGAGGTTCCGGCGCAGGCAGACATCGGCCTGTACGGCAGCTTTGCCACCACCGGCAAGGGGCACGGCACCGACCGTGCACTGGTGGCGGGGCTGCTGGGTCTGCGCCCGGACGACCCCCGCCTGCCGGACAGCTTTGCGCTGGCCGCGCAGCGGGGGATGCAGTTCAGCATCCACCCGGTAGAGCTGCGCTCTGCCCACCCCAACACCGCCGTGCTCACCCTGACCAGCCGCACCGGGCGGCAGCTTTCGCTCAAGGCGGCATCGGTGGGCGGCGGACGCATCCGCGTCACGGAAATTGACGGCGTACCGGCGGATTTTGGCGGGGACAGCAACACCCTCATCATCCACAACGAGGACACCCCCGGCTGCATTGCCGAGGTGACCATGGCGCTGGCACTGCGGCGCATCAATATCGCGTCCATGCAGGTGTTCCGCGCCGCTGCGGGCGGCTATGCGGTGATGGTGCTGGAGTGCGACTCCCACATCCCCCACGCGCTGGAGCGGCAGCTGGCGGTGATGCCGGGTCTGCTGAAGGTGACCTGCCTGAACGTGGACGAGCCGGAAGAAACGGAGGAATGAGCCATGGCATTTTTGTCCTGTGAAGAGATGCTGGCCGCCGCCCGCAGCCAGAAGATCACGCTGGCAGAAGCGGTGCTGCGCAGCGATTTGGAGGAGAGCCGCCTGACCGAGGCACACAGCCGCGCCGCCATGCGGCACCTGTGGCAGGTGATGCAGGCCACCAGTCAGGAATACGACCCCGCGCAGCGCAGCCGCAGCGGCCTTTCCGGCGGTGATGCCGCCAAGGTGGAGCAGGCGTGGCAGCAGGGACGCCTGCTGGGCGACGACTATCTGGCCGCCGTCACGGCAGAAGCCCTAAAAACCGCCGAGTGCAACGCCTGCATGAAGCGCATCGTAGCCGCGCCCACGGCGGGCAGCTGCGGGGTGCTGCCGGCGGTGCTGCTGCCGCTGGCCCGCGCCGGACAGGCAGACGAGGACGCCGTCTGCGACGCACTATATGTAGCGGCGGGCTTCGGACAGGTCATCGCCGCCCGCGCCACGCTGGCGGGCGCAGAGGGCGGCTGTCAGGCCGAGGTGGGCGCCGCCAGCGCCATGGCTGCCGCCGCCCTGTGTAACCTGAAGGGCGGCACCCCGGAGCAGTGCGCCGCTGCCGCCGCCATGGCACTGGGCAACCTGCTGGGTTTGGTCTGCGACCCCGTGGCGGGTCTGGTAGAGGTGCCCTGCATCAAGCGCAACGTGGTGGGTGCGGTGAACGCAGTCTCCTGCGCCAACATGGCACTGGCCGGGGTGGACTATGCCATCCCCTGCGACGAGGTCATCGACGCCATGGGCCGCGTGGGCAGCCTGCTCTCCCCCGACCTGCGCGAGACCGGTCAGGGCGGCCTTGCCGCCACCCCCACCGGCGTAAAAATCGCCCGTCAGCTGGCGCAGGAGGGCTGAGCTGGAGCGTTGCCCCGGATTTTATGAGAAAACGGATGCCCGCCCGCACACAGGCGCAAGGCGTGCAGTAGGTTCTGCCCCCTCGCTCATATACAGGCTGCACAGGAAAAACCAATTTTTTGTGCAGCTGTACCTGTCGTATCCCCGCCCGGCGGGTGAAAACCGGATGAAACACCGCTTTTTGCGCCGGGACAGTAGAAGGCTTATAGAAAAAAACACAGTAAAATCAAAGAAAAGACGTTCTTTTTCGGAAAATATAAAATTATTTTAAAAAAGCTGTTGACAAACCCCGCCCTTCGTGATAAAATACATCATGTTCCGAACGGAACGTATGCGTTGGTAGCTCAGCTGGA
>ERZ791865.1531-NODE-1531-length-21292-cov-3.647879_pt1 | contig 21292 bp, 15 predicted proteins | sample MGYA00509942_ERZ791865 | MGnify/ENA primary metagenome ERZ791865 (study PRJEB30046, sample SAMN00792098) | human gut metagenome | study: EMG produced TPA metagenomics assembly of the A metagenome-wide association study of gut microbiota in type 2...
ATGGGGGAAATTTTGGATGAAGGATCGATACCTCGTAATAATGATTTTTCTAATCGTGGAGCTATTATGACATATGATTCGCTACGAATTTCCAGTTGGGAATATCGTCCGGATATGTGGATAGCTGGCTATTTTCACTGGGGTTATGCCGATGATGCTTTGCGTATAAAAAAAATAGACAGAGAAAAGAAAACGATTTATACAGATGGTGCTACACTATATGGTTTTCATTCAGGTTATGCGTGGAATAAGTGGTATGCTTTTAATATCAAAGAAGAAACAGATGTCCCGGGTGAATATTATCTGGATAAGCAGGAAAATAAACTCTATTTTATATCACCAGATGAAGAAGTCGAGTCGTTGCAAATCTCGGTGTTGGAAGAGCCGTTTTTTGATTTGTGGAAAGCCCGGAATGTAAGTATTGAGCATATTACTTTTGAATGTTCGCGGGCGGTAATGCTTTCGCTGTGCGAAACGGAAGAGGTAGAAATTGCCCATTGTAATTTTCGGAATTCGGGAAGTTGGGCCATACAGGTTGGTTTAGGAATAAAACCTTTCAAAGATTATAAACACGAAGGTCTAGGAGAACCTGTTCGAGGTTGTGTAGGAAACTTACAACAACATATTTATATTGATACAGATTTTGATAGAAAAGGAGGAAAGAATAATCGGATAGATCATTGTAATTTTTATAATTTGGGTTCAGGAGGTATTTCTTTGGCTGGAGGAAACAGGAAGAATCTAATTCCTGGTAATAATATGGTAAGTAATTGTATCTTTCATGATAATAATCGGATAGAACGTTCATATCGTCCGGCAATTCATTTAACGGATGCAGGTAATCAGGTCGTTAATTGTGAGATTTACAATACACCAAGTATGGCTGTCTTGATGCATGGAAATAATCATTTGCTGGAATACAACTATATTCATCATGCCTGTCTGGAAGTAGAGGATCAAGGTGCGTTTTATTATGGCAGGAATCCGTCAGAGTGTGGAACGGTATTACGTAATAATTTGTTTGCTCATATTCCTGATATTTATAGCACTTGTGCTGTTTATCATGATGATGGGGCTGGAGGTCTGACGGTCGAAAATAATATCTTTTATAAAGCTGGTAAGTACGCTGTTTTGATGGGAGGTGGTTCAGATAATACCTATAAGAATAATTTATTTATGAATGAACAAATAGGAGTGCATATTGACAACCGCCTGCAAAATTGGGGAAAAGCATTGATTGAAAAAGACGGTTTGTTTGAAAAACGGTTGAAGGAGGTTGATTATTTACATGAACCATATGCATCAGCCTATCCTTATTTAAAGGATTATATTCCAAATGATAGTTTGCCGAAACGAAATTTGTTTGATAATAATATGTTTTATAATGTTAAGCAGACTTCTGATAATCCAAAGTGGATCGTTTGGAAAGATAATGTGGAAGCTGAAAAGGATATAAGAATTGATTCATTGCATATTATAAAATCGTTACAGGCATATCCCGATTTATGGCAGAATGAATGGCAAAAGATAGGTGCTTTTAATGGAAAATAGTTGTATTGATCTGCTGATAGAATAATTAGTTTAGTCTGATGGTATGATTTATTGTTATCTATAAGTGTAGAAAAGTGAAGTGCACTTCAAAAACAACGTACTTCTCTGATTGTAAATACACATTTTTTAACTCCGTTGGAAGGATAGTATACATTTGTTTTTTAGTTACACGGCTAGGAATTTATTCTTAGCTGTGTATTTGTTTTTTTGTAGAAAGAGTTATTTTTGCCAAATCTTTTTTCTTCGTGCGTGAAAAAGTTTGCAGAGAAGATAAGACATGGAATCTCTTGATATGTGGAATCGGTTTATGGCAGGTGATGATGACGCTTACGCTAGTCTTTACGAAGAATACGTACAAGACCTGTATCAATATGGGCTGTGCTTTACTTCGGATACAGAGCTGGTGAAAGACTGTATTCAGGATCTATTTGTCTATCTGTATGCCAATCGGAGCCATTTAGAGATATCCTGCCAAGTTAAAACCTACTTGCTGGTTTCCTTGAAGCATAATATTTGTAGAAGTTTACTGCGTAGCCAGAAGTATGATTCCATAGAGGAAGAGATTCCTTTCCTTGCAGAAATGAGTGTGGAAGACCAATTTATTGAAGACGAATCCTTACATAATGAAACTCATCAGGTACAAAAGATGCTTTCAGTTCTGACACCTCGTCAGAAAGAAATTATGTATTACCGTTTTGTCCAAGAGTTACCTATGGAAGATATATGCCGACTGATGGATTTGAATTATCAGTCGGCCCAAAACTTGATTCAGCGTTCCTTGAAAAAAATACGCGAAGCGTGCGGAGATTTGTTCTTATTTCTGTGTTTTATTTATCCGGAAAAATTTTTTATTGATTTTTGAAAAAAAGTTCCTTTTTACTGAGTATAAAAATCCGGTGTCTTACTCTTATAAGCAAAGCAGGATAAAAAATGAATAAGAACTATACCGGATATACCGCAGAACAATTGTTGAATGATGACTTCTTCATCCATTCTGAATTGCATCCAACGGAAGAAACACGTCTTTTTTGGTTGAATTTGGAACGGACAGATTTGTCGTTGGCAAAAGAAATACGGATGGCTCGTATGCTCATGAACCGTTTCCGGCAAGATGTAAATCGTCCACTTCTTCCGGCATCGGAAGTATCGGACCTTTGGAATAAGATTCAACGGGAAAATCAGCAAAAGAAACGATTCCAGTTATTCCGGTATGGTATGGCGGCTGCCGTTGCGGCTATTCTTGTTCTAGCCTTGACAATACCTTATTTATTACCGGAAAAAGAAATTGATTATCAAACGATCATTGCTGATCTACCGGCGGAAAAGGAACAAGATGAAGTTCAGTTAGTCTTCTCGAATGAGGAGAAAGTATTGATATCCGAAGAGGAAAGTCAAATTTCTTATGATGAAAAAGGTGAAGTACGCGTCAATTCAGAAAGTGTACGGAAACAATCCGTCCAGCATAAGAACGAAGATGAAGTCCAATTGAATAAGTTGATTGTTCCGGCAGGAAAACGTTCTTTTTTAACCTTATCAGATGGAACAAAGCTTTGGGTTAATTCATCGACTAAAGTTGTATATCCACATTTATTTAAAGGAGATAAAAGAGAAATCTATGTGGATGGCGAAGTTTATCTGGAGGTAACACGGAATCCTGACAAACCATTTTATGTAAAGACCGAACAAATGTCAGTTCGAGTATTAGGAACCAGTTTCAATGTTTGTGCTTATCCAGAAGACAATCAGCAACAGGTTGTCTTGGTAAATGGGAAAGTGGAAGTACAGTCGCAGGCACATACGGCAGAAGTATTGGCCCCAAACGAATTATATGAATATGATAAACAAACGGAAGAAACTTCCATAAAAGAGGTGGATGCCACAGATTATATCTCTTGGAAAAACGGGTATTATCAATTTGCTGGTCAGCAATTATCTGTTCTTTTCAAGCGTTTGTCTCGCTATTATGCAGTATCCATTGTGTGTGATGAAAAAGTAGGAGTGCTGAGTTGTAGTGGTAAACTGGATTTAAAAGAACACATAAATGATGTTTTGGAGAATATATCCAAAGTTGCTCCCATCAAGGTAGAACATGATCATGAACAAATTATTATCAAATATGAACCTCTAAATTGAATGCCTATGAAATAAGAACAATCTAATACCCAAGAGTAGGTTGGATAATATATAATATATTGTTCAATTTGAAGTAATATTAATGTTAACAAAAGTATTAACTGTAAAATCTATACACGATATGAATATCTATTTAAAACCCCAAATATTTAGAGCATTGAAGCTAAGTACATTATGTCTAATACTTGGAGTGGAGGCTGGTTTTGCAACAGAAAGTTATTCACAAAAAACGACCTTCACGATTTCCGTTCAAGATCAATCCGTCAAGGAAGTATTTGATTATATCGAACAACATAGCGAATTTATCATTTTCTATTTAGATGAAACGATTGATGTAAATAGAAAAGTCTCTGTTAATCTGAAAGGCCAGCGGGTGGAAAGTATCTTGGAACAGTTATTCAAGAATACAGATGTTACGTATACCATCAATGATCGGCAGATACTTCTTTCAAAGCGGAAAGAAGTGACAGAAGTCGCTCCCGTTGTAGCTGTTGTGCAACAGAAAAAGAATACGGTTACAGGTGTTGTGTTGGATCCGACCGGAATGCCCGTGATTGGAGCAAATATCATGGTAAAGGGCACAACGAGTGGAACCATTACAGATATGGACGGTAAGTTCTCTTTGGATGTGGATAAAGATGCAACATTAGTTATTTCTTATATAGGGTTTGCAAGTCAAGAGATAAAAGTTGGTAATCAGACAAAGTTATCAATATCGTTGAAAGAAGACTCGGAAGCATTGGATGAGTTGGTAGTTGTTGGGTTTGGTACACAGAAGAAAGCAAGTGTAGTTGGTTCTGTCCAGACCGTAAAACCTAAGGAATTAAAAGTACCTTCTTCCTCTTTGAGTAATTCTTTTGCAGGACGTATAGCTGGAGTTGTAGCAGTTCAACGAAGTGGAGAACCTGGTGCTGATGGTGCTAATTTCTGGATACGAGGTGTTTCTACATTTGCAGGTCCTACTTCTCCATTGATTTTTATTGATGGTGTAGAAGCATCTACAGGAGATTTGAATGCTCTTTCTCCTGAAGTAATTGAGAATTTTTCTGTTTTAAAAGATGCAACAGCGACTGCTCTTTATGGTGCTCGAGGGGCAAATGGTGTTATGTTGGTGACAACCCGCAACGGACGAGAAAATGAGCGAGCTACGATTAATGTAAGAGTCCAGAATTCATTTACTTCTCCAACGGAAACAATCGAATTAGCTGATGGTGTTGATTATATGAATGTGTATAATTATGCTTTGTTGAATCGTACACCGGAGGCAACTCCTCGTTTTAGCTAGGAAAAGATAGAAGGGACTATGAAAGGTCTGAATCCTTATGTTTACCCTAATGTTGATTGGCAGAATTATTTGTTTAAAAATATGTCAACAACTCAGAGTGCTAACTTAAATGTAAGTGGAGGTATGAAAAAAGTTACTTACTTTTTAAGTGCGAGTTTAAATAATGATAATGGAATGTTTAAGAACGATCCACTGAATAAGTTTGATAATAATATTAATCAATTTAGGGTTTCTTTCCAAGGTAATATTGGTGCACAATTGACAGAGACAACAAAAGTTTCATTGCGTATTAATTCTCAAATACTTAGTTATTCTGGTACTGCGGCAGGAACTGGAGCTATTTATAGTTCAATATTTTATGCGCCACCAGTTCTTTTTACACCAACGATTCCTGCTCAAAATGGAGAAGATCATATCTTATTTGGAAATATGGATGGAGGTCCTACTCCAGTGGAAGGAGCAAATATTTATCAGAACCCTTATGCTAAGATGGTTTCTGGCTATTCAGATAGTGATGAATCTACTGTTACAACAAGTTTTGAAATTGACAAGACTTAAAGTTTATTACTCCAGGATTACGTATAAAAGGGCTGATTTCGTATAAGAACTGGTCAACTACAACGGTTACACGTAGTTTTACCCCTTATTATTATACAGTAGATTCCTATACGCAGAATGCAAATGGTGGTTTTGATTATACTTATCGTTCTTTGACAAAAGGAACAACTGCTCTTGGTACGAGTACTGGTAATGGAGGTGATCGTTATTTGAATATCCAAGCTTCTTTGGATTATGCGAGAACGTTCAATGATGTACATGATGTAGGTGCTATGATTGTTTATTTACAGAGAGACTATAATACAAATGCTCCAGGAGATTATTATTCGGCTTTGTCTACTAGAAATCAAGGGTTTGCGGGACGTTTGACATATGGATATGATAATCGTTATTTAATGGAGGCCAATTTTGGTTATAATGGAAGTGAAAACTTTCAAGATGGTCATAGATTTGGCTTCTTCCCATCTGTAGCCTTAGGTTATAATATTTCTAATGAAAAGTATTTTAAACCATTGACTTCTGTGATTTCAAATTTAAAGGTTCGAGGATCTATTGGTTTAGTTGGTAATTCTTTTACTGATCCACGTTTCCCATATTTAACTTTTGTGAACTTAACAGGCAAAGGTTATACTTTTGGGAATAATTGGCAGACATCTATGAATGGTGCGTTAATAACAAAGTATGGTGCAGATGGTGCAAAGTGGGAAAAAGGTATAAAAACAGATGTAGGATTTGATCTAAATTTATTTAATTCCTTGAATATTACTGCAGATTATTTCCAAGAAAAACGTAGTGATATTTTTATGCAGCGTAGAATGATCCCTGCAGAAACAGGTGTTACTGGAGACTTAAATCCTTATGCTAATTTGGGTAAAGTAAAAAATCGTGGAGTTGACTTTTCGATTGATTATAATAAGTCTATTAATAAAGATTTAACAGTTGGAGTAAAAGCTAATTTTACTTATGCAACGAATCAATTGTTGGAGAGAGATGAACCAATATATCCTGAGAATGAAAAGTATCGTTCGGAAATAGGTAAACCTTTAAATTGTTATACGGGTTTAGTGGCTATTGGTTACTTTAAGGATGAGGAGGATATTGCAAATAGCCCTGAACAAACATTTTCTTCTTATACAGTAGGTGATATTAAGTATGCAGATTTGAATGGTGATAATAAGATTGATGGAAATGATCAACAAATAATAGGGAAACCAACTGTGCCTGAAATAGTATATGGTTTTGGCGGATCTGTTCAGTATAAAAATTGGGATTTTTCTGTATTTTTCCAAGGAGTTGCTAATACAAGTTTGATGATGTCTGATATTCATCCATTTAATTCAGATCAATCATCATTGTTTAAATTTATAGCAGAGGATCATTGGACTCCAGAAAATCCCGATGCTGCCTATCCTCGTTTAATTACGAATATTAATAGTCACAATAATTTCCAAAGTTCTACATTTTGGTTAAGAAATGGAGCCTTTCTTCGCCTAAAAAGTGCTGAAATTGGATATACCTATAAATGGATGCGTTTATTTATTTCAGGAGAAAATTTACTGACATTTTCTCCATTTGATCATTGGGATCCTGAATTAGGAGGAGGAAATGGATTAAAATATCCAAATTTGCGTGTAGGGACAATAGGATTACAAATGAATTTCTAATTTAATTTATAAATATTGGTTATGAAAAAATTAATATTGAATATAGTTACATTTTGTACGTTCTTGTTTGGGTCATTGAGTTGTAGTTATTTGGATATTGTTCCAGATGATACGGCAACTTTGGATGATGCATTTAAGAATGAAAACACTGCAGAAGCTTTTGTTTATAGTTGTTATGGTTATATTCCTAATTATATGAATTATAGGTCGGGAAATTATTCTTGGATGGTTTCGAATGAGTTTGCATGTTCTTACCATTGGGGAGTTCAATATTTTCCTAATTTAAAATTGCAACAAGGACTTTATAGTTCTACAGATCCAGTAATTGATATTTGGAGGAATACATATCAGGGTATTCGGCAATGTTATACTTTTTTGAATCATATAGATAATGTTGTTCCAATAACATTACCACAAGATCAATTTGATGAGAAAAAGCGAGTATGGAAAGCAGAGGTGAAATTCTTAATTGCATTTTATCACTATCTTTTGTTGCAAAATTATGGTCCAGTTTGTCTGGTTAACGATGAAATTTCATTGACTGGTAGTGGTGATGATTTTTATTTGAAACGTAGTCCATATGATACTTGTGTGGAACAGATTGCTACATGGTTTGATGAAGCCATACAAGACCTTCCAACCACAGTATCTTCTGCTGATTATGGTCGTGCAACTAAAATTGCGGCCCAAGCTTTAAAATCGCGTATGTATTTATTTGCAGCAAGTCCGTTGTTTAACGGGAATAGTGAATTCTATGCAGATTTTAAGAATAAAGATGGGGAACAATTGATAAGTCAGTCATATGATAAAGAAAAGTGGAAAAGAGCAATGGATGAAACGAAAAAGGCAATAGACATGGCTGAAGGCGCAGGTTTTGCTCTTTACCATTATAAAAGTGAAAGGCCTTTGAGTAGTTTTGACCAGGCAGTGGCAAATACACGCTACACTATGTTGGATAGATGGAATAAAGAATTATTATGGGGATATAGTGGAACAAAGGAACCTGCTGGCGATGGTAATTATTATCAAACATCTGTTATTCAAAATGGTTTTAGGGATGGAGCTACACCGCCTTTTGGAGGTATTGGTCCAACGTTGACAGCTGTAGAAATGTTTTATTCTAAAAATGGTATACCGGCAGAGCAAGATCCTACATTTGACTGGGTAAATCGTTTTAAAATAGCTGATGGTGATTCTACTATTCAGTTGCATCGAAATCGTGAACCTCGTTTTTACGCTTGTATTGGTTTCGATCGAGGACAGTATGAAATTAATGAGGATACAGTAACATTATATATGAAGTTTGGAGAAAAAAATGGATGTAAAGATTTGAATACAGATCATCTATATACGGGGTATGCAGTGAAGAAAGGTGTACATCCTGCAGATAAAGTTACGAATACGACTTTTAGTATAGAATCATATCCATTTCCTATCATTCGCTTAGCAGAATTATATTTGAATTATGCAGAAGCTTGTGCAGAGTATACAGGATCTTTGGATAATAATGCATTAGAATATATAAATGCAGTTCGAAAAAAAGCTGGTATTCCTGATTTTCAAACAGCTTTTGGGAATTTGACGGGTGATAGATTAGTGGAAGCTATACATCGAGAACAGATGATAGAATTTATTTTTGAGGGACATTGGTTGTATGATTTAAAGCGCTGGAAAAAAGCTGAAGAATTTTTTGCTCCGGATGTGGATGGTATGAGAGGACTTTATTCTGTAGGAACAACTGTTGAGGAGTTTTATCAAGATTATAGGTTAATAGGACGTCCATTTGTGTTTAAGCGGAAGCAATATTTACATCCGATTAATAATGTGGATATAACGGTAAATTATAATTTGGTACAAAATCCTGGATGGTAAATAATAGCGTTTTTATTCCTCTGTAATTGTGTATACCAGATTTACAGAGGAATAAATTTTTTAAGGGAACTAATTATGGAACGAAGAACATTTATTAAAGCGTCGTTAGCGACCATGGCAACTACGATGTTTTCACCATCGATAATGGCAGAAAAATTGGCTAAAGAAAGTAATCCGGTTCGATTAGGATTCATCGGTTGCGGAGGAAGAGGCACTGGTGTTATCTCTTCCATGTCAAGAAATTCGAATATGCAGATTGTCGCAATGGCCGATATCCTTCAGGATAAGTTGGACAAGGCATTACCGGTATTGAACAAGTTGAATTCAGACAAAGGGCTTCCGGGTATAAAGAAATCCAATATCTATTGTGGTGTTACGGCTTATAAGGAGTTATTGGAAAATAAGGAGGTGGATGCGGTGTTGATTTCTACTCCGGCATATGCCCATCCTTTTATATTTGAAGCCGCAGTAAAAGCAAGAAAGCATGTGTATTGTGAAAAGCCATCGGCTCCCGATGTTTACGGTACATTACAGATGTTGAAAGCTTCAGAAGGTATCCAGAATCTGACAATGGTTTGTGGTTTCCAAATTCGGTATTCAACTCCTTTTGTTGAGATGGTAAAACGGATTCATAGCGGGGATATCGGAGAAATTGTAACGGCCCAATTATTTTATAATTCATGTGAGGTTCCCATGATACAGACCGATGGAAGTGAAGATGAATTCCGTCTTCGTAATCATTTCCATTATTTAGGTTTATCAGGAGGAATACTGAACGAGCAGGCTATCCATATGCTGGATGTTTGTAATTGGGTGCTAGGGACGAGGCCCTTGTCTGCAATAGGTGCCGGAAATCGCCGAAAAAGCATGCCGTTTGGAGATGCGTTGACAAATTATCAGGTGATCTATACTTACCCGAAAGATATCAATGTTTCGTTGCAGGCTTACCAGATGGGATCTCAGTTTGGAGATGTCTGTGCCCGGTTTATTGGAACAAAAGGTTGGGCCGAGGCTCATTATAGTGGAGGTGTTTTTATTAAAGGAGAAAAAAACTGGCAGGCAGAGAATCCGGATGGATTATATGATGCGGATCCCAATAAAGGTCGTTCGTTCATAGAGAGCATAGAGCAGAAGCAATATTTGAATTTGATACAGGACGGCTGCGATTCGACCTTGACTGCTTTGTTAGGAAGGGAAGCCGCATTTACCGGGAAACGGATATTTTGGGATGAATTGATCCGTGAAAATAAGCGGTTGGATACCGGAATTGATTTGTTGAACATAAAATGAAGATTGGCATGAAAAAAAGGTTGTGTTTATTGTTGAGCCTGTTTTTGATATTAGGTATGCATTTATATGCTGGAAATAAAATCCTTATAGGAGCTATGGTTTATAATATTAATGATATAGATAATAGCTTTAAGACGTTACATGATGCAGGGTTGGAGTCCTGTCAATTAAGTTATGTACCAGGTAAAATGGATCATACAGTAGCTAAGCAAGTTATATCAGCCTCAAAAAAATATGATATAAAGGTAACGACTGTAGTGGCAGTACCCGGTCATTGTGTCTGGAATTTTAAAGAAGGACCGTCAACCATAGGCTTAGTTCCGGAAGAAGGACGGGAAGAAAAAATGAAGATCTATAAAGAAATGATCGATTTTTGTGTGTTGGCAAAAATACCGGCTATGCATTCTCACTTTGGCTTTATTCCGGAAGATATGGGTTCCAGCCGTTATAAGAGTCTCAGTGATGAAGGAGTTGGGTCAGTATGCAAAAGAAAGAGGTATTTTAATTTATTTTGAAACAGGTCAGGAAACCCCGATAACGTTGGTCCGTGCCATTAAAGATATAGGAACAGGTAATATGTTTATCAATTGTGATTTGGCAAATCTGGTGATGTATGGTAAGGCCAATTCTTTGGATGCAGTCAGGTTGTTTGGTCCGTTAATAAAGGAGTTCCATGCAAAAGATGGATTGTATCCGGATCCGAATAATCCTTATGAATTGGGTCGTGAGGTAAGTATACCGGAAGGAGAAGTGGATTTTCCTGCTGTTATAAGAGAACTGAAGCGGATTGGTTTTGATGGTTCATTAACGATAGAGAGAGAATTAGGAGGCAGTCAGGTAGAATATATCAAAAAGACTCGAGCCTATTTGCAATCTTTAATTGATGCTGAATAAGAGAATTATGAAAAGCAGAGAACGTGTATTATTGGCCATGAACTTACAAAAGGGGGACCGTGTCCCTCTTATGTGCCAGTTTAGTATAGGTTTTATGATGAACCAGTTGCAACCGGATCCGGTACAGTTTTGGTATGATGGAAAAACTTTTGCCGAAGGGTTACTAACTTTGCGTGAGCTATTTAATTTTGATGGTATATTGGTAAGTTTGCATGGTCATTCTTCCGATTGGAAAAACGGCTTGTTACGGGAGGAACATATAAGTGAAGGTAAAACAAAATTGTATTATGCGGATCGTGTAGAAACACATACTTGGGAAGATTTACCTTTAGTAGAGTATACGGAAAAATCAGCTAAAATATCAGTAGAGGATATAAATATAGATGCCGAAATACCTGATAAATTAGATTATATACCGGTTTCTGGAAATTTATACTTTCATTTGTCTGATGCGTCGTTATATTCCATTTTTGATTATTTGGTAGAACGAACAGGTGGAGAATATTCTATTCATGGGGAGATTACATCTCCGTTTGATTATTTTTTGGACAAGTTTGGATATGAAAATGGATTGATGGGTTTATTACTGTTCCCGGAAAAATGCAAACAGATTCTTCAGAAATATACAGAAGGGGTTAAGGCCATAGCAAAAGGAATGTGCCATTGTCCGATAGATGCCATTAAGATCTCATCCCCATTTGCCGGTCAGGGATTTATATCTACCGAACAGTATCAAGAATTTGTTCAGCCGTACGAATCTCAGATCATAGAGTCAATCAAACAAGAAGGAAAGAAGGTCTATATCCATACCTGTGGAAGTATAGGAGACCGTTTGGAATTAATGCGTTCAAGCGGTGCTTCCGGATTGGAATGTTTGGATCCTCCACCAGTTGGGAACGTTGACTTGGAGGATGCATTTACTCGGATAGGGAGTGATATGTTTATTAAAGGAAACATTGATTCGGTGAATACTTTATTGTTTGGTAGCGAAGATAAGATTCGTGAAGATGTAGGTCGGATCTTATCAATAGGAAAGAATAAAGGTTTAGGGTTTATTCTGAGTACGGCTTGTTCGATAGCACCGAATGTCCCGCGAAAGAATGTTCAAATACTGTATGAACTGATACAAAAATATGGTTTGTATTAATTGATGATATTAAGATTACATTCGATTAAATAATTATACGCTTTATTAGAGGAGATTATCAGAGAACAGTAGATAATCTCCTTTTTAGGTTAAATAATCTATAAACGTCAATATATATCTAATATTTCTTATATTTGCAGATAATAAACCATATATTCATATTTGAAACTAGTATCATGAATGGTGAGAATAACTCTGCAACTGAATTCAACTATGCAATTCCGATGTTGAAGAAAGGTTTTGATATGTTGGAGATAATGACTCATTATCCGGAAGGAATTACTATGCTTGAGATTACGCAAGCTATGGGTTTGTCGAAGACAACCGTGTATCGTTTGTTAGGCTCTTTACAACAGATGGGATATGTGAGTAAGAATGAAACAAATGCGAGGTATCATCTAACGAAGAAGTTGTTATGCTTGGGATTGAAGGCCTTGGGTGAAGCCAATTTGGTGGAACTGTCACTTCCTGTCATGCAGACTTTACGGGATGAAATTAAAGAAAGCGTTATGCTAGGTATTTTGATGAATAACCGGGTTGTCCTATTAGAACAGGTGATCGGTTCTCATAACTTTACTTTCTTACTTCGTTCGGGAAATAGTTTCAACCTGCATTCTTCGGCACCGGGTAAAATATTCTTGGCTTATACAAAGAATAAGATATTACAAGAACAATTACTTGATTCGATCGATTTTCAAGTGTATAATGAAAGGACAATTGCTTCGAAGGAAGCGATGTTACAAGAAATAGAAGAAGTGCGGTCGTTGGGTTATGCTTTGGATCAGGAAGAAGAGATGGCTGGTGTACATTGCGTAGCGACGCCAATCTTTAATCAGTTTGGTATGTTGATTGCTGCATTATGGACATCTGGCCCTTCAGGGCGTTTACGGAAAGAAGATTTTCCGGAAGTGGCTAGAAAATTGCAGGAAGCATCTGATTTGATCTCTTTGAAATTGGGATATGCCGAATAAATGTAGAATAAGAATAAATGTATGTCAAGATGAAAAACTTTGAGTATTATAATCCGGTACGTGTGATATTTGGAGCTGGAGAAGTCAGCCGTTGTGGTGAAGAAGCCAAGAAATTAGGAACTAAGGTTTGTTTGGTCTCTTATAAAGAGTTATCATTTCTAAAGCCTTTGTTGGAACGGATAGAGGAATTATTGACGAAAGAAGGATTGTCGGTTTATCCTTTTTATGAGATAGAAGAAAATCCGGAAATTACGGTGGTTGCAGCCGGTGTGGACTTATGTCGTAAACAAGGGATTGATTTGGTGATTGGCGTAGGTGGTGGAAGTGCTATGGATGCAGCGAAAGCAATTGCTGCCGGAGTCTATTATAAGGGCGATTTATGGCAGATGGTGTATAGTCGGCATAGTGTCGTATCCGCAATTCCCCCGGAGAAATCGTTGCCAACCATGATGATTCCTACTTTACCGGCTACTGGTAGTGAGATGAATTTGTGCGCGGTAGTAAGTAATCGGGCATTACAGGAGAAATCGTATATTTGGGCTCCTTGTCTTTATCCGAAGACTTCCATTATTGATCCGGAATTGACAGTTTCGTTGCCTCCGTTCCAGACAGCGTGTGCGGCAGCCGATACCATTTCACATGTGTTGGAAATTTATCTGAATGGAGAGGATGACAGTGATTTGCAGCATTATTTCCAGGAAGGAGTAATGCGGACGGTTATGGATAATATAGATAAGGTATTAGCCGATCCGAAGAATATATCAGCTCGTTCTCATTTGCAGTGGGCTACTACTTGTGCGATCAATGGCTGGGCTTCTCCGGGAGATGCCTGGACTCCGATTCATCAGGTCGGACATGTTTTGACCGCTTTGTATAAGGTTCCTCATGGAGCTTCTTTGGCGATATTGATGCCCGCTTGGATGGAAGTAATGTATCCTCGGAAGAAAGATATTTATTTCCGTTTTGCCACGCATGTGATGGGAATCAGCCCGGATGGAAAAAGTCAGGAAGAAGTGATTCGTGAAGGTATAACAAGCTTCAAGGCGTTCTTGAAACGGATTGGTACACCATTGTCATTGACAGATATGCAGGTGAAGAATCCGGATATACCCTTGATCGTACAGCAAGTGGTGAAGATAAGCTTTGGCAGTGACGGCTATTTGGCTTGTAATCCACCGGTTTCACAAGAGGATATTATCGAAGTATTGAATAAAGTATTATAGGAGAACTACCATGAAACATTCGTTATTCTTATCGTGTTGTTTGGCGGTATGTGCGTCGGGCGTTTTGCCCGTTATAGCACAGACTTTTTCCAATGGATTGCCGGCCAAGCAGATTGTCCTTTCTCAAAAGGCGCATGAAGCCTTGAAGGGAAAACAAATCCTGTATATCGAACGTGAGCAGTATGCTCCGGATCATCACAATACGGCAACTTTGTTTCAGCCGGGTGAGATTAATGAGGCGAGTTTTGCTCCGGGTGGAGCGATGCGTGTATATGATGTGGATTCGGGTAAAATCCGAACATTGATAGAAACAACTGAAGGCGTTGTGCGTGATCCGGAAATTTCGTTCGACGGACAGAAGGTTTTATTTTCAATGCGTCAACATCCAAAAGATTCTTATCATTTGTATGAGATGAACATAGATGGTTCGGGTTTGCGGCAATTGACGTTTGCGGAAGGAGTGTCGGATATTGATCCGATTTATTTACCGGATGGGAATATTATCTTTACTTCTACTCGTCAGCCTAAATACTGTATGTGTAACCGTCATATCATGGGAAATCTATTCCGGATGGAAGCGGATGGAGCGAATATTACACAGATAGGTGTGAGTACCTTGTTTGAAGGTCATGCCTCTTTGTTGAGTGATGGTCGTGTCTTATATGATCGTTGGGAATATGTAGACCGTAACTTCGGCGATGCGCAAGGATTATGGGTCGTGAATCCGGATGGAACGAAGCATGCTATCTATTATGGAAACAATACTGCTTCGCCGGGTGGTGTGATTGATGGGCGACAGATCCCGAATTCAGACTTGGTTGTATGTACATTCACTTCTTGTCACGAACGGCCTTGGGGCGCGATGGCCATTATCGATCGGCGAAAAGGTGTGGATAATGAAGCCGCTTTGGTGGATATTTGGCCAAAGGAATCAGCGAAGTGGGTAGGAAACGGAAACTTGGACTCCTTTAAAAGTGTAGGTACGTTTTATGAAGATCCTTTTCCTTTGGATGAAAATAACTTTTTGGTATCCCGAACAATTTGGGTAAAATCGGGCGGATGGAATATTACGGATGCCAAGTCGGGGATTTATTATGTGAACCGTGATGGTACGGAAGAACTATTGTTGGAAGGAAACCAGAGTTTATTTGATCCGATGTTGGTAGAGGTGCGCCAGAAACCGGTTTCAATTCCGATGATGCGTAACTTCACCGCTGAAGAAGGTCAGTTTTACGTGGAGAATGTATATGAGGGAACGCACATGGCGGGTGTGAAGCCTGGCAGTGTGAAATATTTGCGTGTGGTTGAATCTCCGGAGAAAAGGACTTGGACAGTACGCGGTTGGTTTGGCGAAGGCGAACAAGCTCCGGGTATGAATTGGCATAGCTTCGAGAATAAGCAAATCTTAGGAGAAGTACCGGTAGAAGAAGATGGTTCTGCCAGTTTTATGGTTCCGGCGGGTAAGCATGTTTATTTCCAATTACTCGATAAGGATAAGAAGATGATCCAGTCTATGCGTAGTGGTGTTTCTTTGATGCCTGGCGAGGTAAATGGTTGTATCGGTTGCCATGAAGACCGTTTGGCTACGGTTCCTATGGGCGGCCAGCGTCCGATAGCCCTGAATCGTAAACCCAACAAGTTACAGCCTTGGATGGGTGAGGAACCACATAAATTCTCCTTTATGGAAGAAGTACAACCGATTCTCGACAAACATTGTATGAAGTGCCACGATTTCGATCGCAATAATCGGAAAAAGTTGGTTTTGGCGCGTGATAAGAATCCGTTCTTCAACGCTGCGTATATTAATTTGTACGTATCGAAAGCCGTTCATTTGGTGGGTGGCGGACCTGCTGCAATTCAGCAGGCCTATTCTTGGGGAAGTCATGCCAGTAAGTTGACCGAAATTATCGATGGAGATCACGGTGGTATTCGTCTATCGCAGAAAGAAAAGGAGATCCTTTATACGTGGATGGACTTGAACGGAGTATATTATCCGGTATATGAATCATCATTCAGTGATCATTGGGCAGGCCGTTGTCCGTTGACAGATGAGGAAGTGAAACAACTTTCTGAATTAACAGGCCTTGATTTCGGTCGGTTGAATAGTTGGACTCGTACTCAACCGGCTCAGATCTCATTCGACCGTCCGGAGGAAAGTCCTTGTCTGGATGTAATCAGGAATGATAAGGAAAAATATAAGAAAGCGGTATCTATCTTGAAAGAAGGACGTAAGCGCTTGAAGGAAACGCCGCGCGGTGATATTGAGAAAGATTTAATCCCATGTGAGAAGCATCAGGGGCAATTACGTAAGTATGCTGTTCGCTTGGAGGAAAATTTGAAGAGCAATTGTAGTATTGCTGAAGGGGATAAATATTATGACCCGAAATAAATGAGTTGACTTCCGGAAAATATACATGAAAAAGGAGGTGAAAACGGGATTACGGTCGTAATTCATGCCTTGCAGGGGTGCAAAGTCCGAATTACGATCGTAATTTGCCTTTTGCAGGGGTGCAAACCCCAGTTTACGGTCGTAATTTAGCCTTTTCAGGGGTGTAAAGTCAGAATTACCATCGTAATTCGCCTTTTGCAGGGGTGCAGACCCTTAATTAGGAGCGTAATTCAGTTCCTGGCTTTTTGTATGTATATTGATTTAAGTATCATTAAAGAATAAATAAGAATGAAAGTAACCCAATTATTAGGAAGTTTGGCGGCCTTTCTCTTATGTCTCGCTTGTGGAGACAATAGGATAGAGAAAGGCCCTATTAAACGGTCGGGGCAGGCCGATGTGGTTTCGCTTGACGATGACTGGCGTTTCATCCGGTATGGTTTGCAGGCAGATGGAACGCGTGTGGAAGAACCTGCCGGGATGTTTGAGCCGGCAACGGATGATTCGGACTGGGAAACCTTGGATGTCCCTCATGATTTTGCTATTAAAGGACCGTTCCGGATGGATTTGGCGGGAAATACAGGTCGTCTTCCGTTTCAGGGAATCGGTTGGTATCGGAAAACCTTTACAGTAGATGAGGCAGATCAGGGAAAACGTTTCTATGTGGATTTCGATGGCGTGATGGCGAATGCCCAGATTTGGTTGAATGGAGAGTATGTAGGAACATGGCCGTATGGTTATAACTCGTTCCGTTTGGATTTAACTCCGTTTATCCAAGTGGGGAAAGAAAACCTGTTGGCAGTGCGGACAGATACGGAGAAGTGGGATTCACGTTGGTATTCGGGAGCAGGTATTTATCGTCATGTTTGGTTGGTGAAGACAGGGCAGGTACATGTCCGTCATTGGGGAACCAAGATGGAGGCTACGAACCTGACGGACAAAACGGCTGATCTACACTTGACGGTGGAAGTGGAAAATCATATGAATGAGGATACGAAAGCTGTGGTGAAGACTTCTGTTTATGAACTGGATTCGTTGGATTGCTTGGGTAAACGAGTACTTTGTTTTGACGATCAGACTTTACCTTTGAAGGCGATGTCGGCAGGAAAGATTAACCTGCAAAAACGAATGGACGATTGTAAGCGTTGGGATATCGAATCACCCAATCGTTATATGGCTTGTGTGACCGTACGAGTTGATGGACAGGAAACAGATCGTTATTATACACCGTTTGGCGTACGTGAAATTAGCGTTTCGCGTGAAGGCTTTTTCTTGAATGGTCGCCGGGTGGAGATCAAAGGTGTTTGTAACCATCACGACTTGGGTGCATTGGGAGCAGCTTTCAATAGGAGTGCGTTGGAACGTCAATTCCGTATTATGCGGGAGATGGGTTGCAACTCGATCCGTACGTCGCATAATCCTCCTGCTCCGGAATTATTGGATTTGGCAGACAAAACCGGTATGCTGATTATGGATGAGGCCTTCGATGCTTGGGCACACGGTAAACGGGAATGGGACTATAATAAATTGTACGAGGCTTGGCATAAGAAAGACTTGGAAGCCTTGGTACGTCGTGACTGGAACCATCCTTCCGTTGTTTTCTGGTCGATTGGAAATGAAGTATTGGAACAGCAGAATGTGGAAATGACACGCCACTTGGTCGAAATCGTCAAGGAATTAGACAAGACTCGTCCGGTAACAAATGGATATAATGATCCGAATGGAGGACGGGCTTCAGGAGCCAGTATGGCATTAGACGTGATGGGTGTCAATTATTTCTTCTACGAACAGGCTAAATGGGATCAGGATGAACGCTATAAGAATATGCCGACAATCGGTACGGAAACATCTTCCTGTTTGAGTACACGTGGAGTCTATTTCCAAGGAGATACGATCCGTAAGGATTTTCAGATTACTTCCTATGATGTGGATGCTCCGGGTTGGGGTTGTAATCCGGATACTCAATTTGCCACCAATTACCGTTATCCGCATTTATTGGGCGAATACGTTTGGACAGGATTTGATTATCTGGGTGAGCCGACTCCGTTTAATTCAGACAATACCAACCTGCTGAATTTCCGGACTGATCCGTCGAAACGAGCCGAACTGGAAAAACAGTTGGCAGAATTAGCGCGTACGCAACCGCCTTCGCGGAGTAGTTATTTTGGTATAGTCGATTTAGCCGGATTCCCGAAAGACCGTTATTATCTGTACCAGTCGCATTGGCGTCCGGATTTCCCGATGGCACATATTCTGCCGCATTGGAACTGGGCTGGTCGTGAAGGACAGATTATTCCAGTACATGTTTATACCTCCGGAACGGAAGCCGAATTGTTTGTCAACGGCAAGAGTTATGGACGTAAAGCGAAAGAAGAAGGCAAGGATTTCCGATTGGTATGGGACAGTGTTGTATATCAGCCGGGAAGTGTAAAAGTTATTGCTTATAAAGATGGAAAAGAATGGGCGAAAGATGAAATCCAGACAACCGGAGAGGCTAAGAAGATTCAATTGTCGGTAGATCATGCTTCGATAATAGGTAGTGAAGACGAATTGGCATTCGTAACTGCAACGATCGTGGATGCATCCGGACGAAAAGTTCCGACCGCCTGCTTACCGTTGAAAGTAGAAGTTACAGGTTGTGGTGAATTGGTAGCTACGGATAATGGTGATCCGACATCATTCACTCCGTTCCAAAGTGCAGAACGGGAGTCGTTCAACGGACTGGCATTGGCAATAGTTCGAGGAAAGAAAGGAACTACAGGAAAGATGCAGGTACAAGTAAGCGGAGCCGGCTTGGAATCTGATTCGACAGAAATTGAAGTGAAATAAAAGAAAGGAGAAATAAGTATGACGATAAAAGAAATTGCTTCCATGATTGATATTAGTGCCGTTCGGGCGGAATCAACCTGGAATGAAATAGAAGACATATTACAGGCAACACGGAGATATCCTTTTATCTGTATCTTTTCCATGCCGAGTATGCTGGATCGGATTTTCCCTTATCGGAAAGAAATTCCGAATTTGAGAATTGGTGGAATTGTTGGTTTTCCTTCTGGTGGAGAAACTTTGGAAACAAAATTATTTGAGGCCAGGCAATTGAAAGAAAAGGGATGCGATGAGATAGACATGGTATTGAATATCGGTAAACTCAAATCAGGCTTTCTAGAAGAAGTAAAAGCTGAAATCGAGCAGATAAAAGCTGTTGTAAGTCCGTTACCTTTAAAGGTCATTATGGAAGTGGTCTTATTGACGGATGAAGAAATTGCTACGGCAGCACGGATCATTCGGGATGCCGGTGCTTCGTTTGCCAAGACCGGAACCGGTTGGGCAGGAGCGACTACCGAACACCATATTGAAGTCATTAAGGCTGCGGTTGGCGATACGATACCATTGAAAGTTGCTGGAGGCGTTCGTTCTCTGGATACATTATTAAAGATGCGAGATATGGGTGTTTCCCGTTTTGGTATTGGATATAAATCTGCGCTTCATATTATGCAAGAAGCCGAAGAACGTGGATGGGTATGAAAGAACCGAAAGTAATTGCATACGATTTGGGAACGGGAGGTATCAAAGCCTCCCTGTTTTCTGTTACCGGGAATATTTTGTCTTCTGTATTCATCCCTTATTCCACTTGTTTCCCACAAAAAGATTGGCAGGAACAAGCACCGGAAGACTGGTGGGAGACGGTGGTATGTTCCACTCGCCAATTGTTGAAACAATCCTCAATTCCACCGGAAGAAATTGTTTCCTTAGCTATCTCCGGCCACAGCTTAGGGGTAGTTCCAATAGGGAAAGACGGACGATTACTCCGGAAAACAACTCCTATCTGGTCAGATCAGCGGGCTACACAGGAAGCAGAAGATTTCTTTACTCGGATTGATTATCAGACTTGGTATGAACATACCGGCAATGGTTTCCCTCCAGCCTGCTATTCTGTCTTTAAGATCATGTGGTATCGGAATCATGAACCGGAAATGTTTGCGAAGATTCATCAGGTAATCGGAACGAAAGATTATTGTAATTATCGGTTTACGGGCCGACTCTGTACAGATGCTTCTTATGCATCCGGAAGCGGTGTCTTTAATTTGCATACCTGGCAATATGAAGCAGATTATATACAGGCGGTAGGGTTGGATGCTTCACTCTTCCCTGAAATCTTATCTTCGGATGCGGTGATTGGAACTTTGACTGAAGAAGCTGCTCGTGAAACGGGTTTGAATCCGGCTACGAAAGTTATGGCTGGAGGAGTGGATAATTCTTGTATGGCATTAGGTGCCGGTGGCATTAGGGCTGGTGAGGATTATACTTCATTAGGCAG
>ERZ791865.1544-NODE-1544-length-21150-cov-6.577767_pt1 | contig 21150 bp, 33 predicted proteins | sample MGYA00509942_ERZ791865 | MGnify/ENA primary metagenome ERZ791865 (study PRJEB30046, sample SAMN00792098) | human gut metagenome | study: EMG produced TPA metagenomics assembly of the A metagenome-wide association study of gut microbiota in type 2...
TTAAAATATTTAACTTTTAAATTAATAATTTTTAGTATTAAATATTTCATTATTTCGAATATTTTTATTATACGTGTGTACATTATTATATATAAACTATTAAACCCCGGTGAATACACGGCAAATATAGTTCCCGGCACTGTAACAGTGTGGCCGATAAGCTGTAATGATTGTGTAGCGATATCGCAGCACTTCATCATTATTAACAGGAATGTACCCGAATCGTACTCCCGGTGTGCTGAAATTCTGTAAAAGTTCATAAAAATTCCCGCTGACCAAATCTTAGAAATGGCCAGCGAGAGAACACTGGATTGCGCGAGAATTTATTCCGCGTCGTTTTACGGCTATACGGGTTTTATCACACCATTCTCCACCAACTATCACACACCCAACTACCTTTAGAACCGTCAACTGCAAGTGGACAGGTAAGATAGTTATCACAGTTTACACAAGAGTTTCTATCCTCTGGTAAACACTTTCTAAACGCTTTGCCTACTGTTGCCATGTTTTAACAAAATTTTATTTATTTCTTGTATTGCCCCAGTTAGCTCCTTTCTTAAATCCGTCTATTCTATATCCGCTATCATAAACCGAGCCATAGTCACAAAATTTATTTGCGGCTTTTCTATTTCTTCTTTGTTAATTATTATGCTCATAATTAATTAAAGCTATAAAGTGAAACATCACCAGCACCTTCAACCTCGTACACGCAATCAGGAGTAAATATAGACTTGCCATCTGGTGTTGCAAGAGGCACATTGTTATAAACAGCTAAATAATCTTGAGATTCAAGAATTGTTAGCGGTTTAAGGCCATTAATTGTACTTAAACTTATTCGGCCATCGCCGAAGTTATCTACCAAAAATACGTCAGGATTTTGGTTCTTATACAATGTAACAACCTTGAAATCCTCAGATGTAATACTAGAAAGAGACAAGCTCTTAATCAAATCTGTTGCTTTCATAATTTGCAATTTTAATTGTTAAACTTATTATGTTTTATCTGAGTGCTAAAGTACTAATAATCTTTCAAATAAAAAAAATTTTTTATGTTAACAGTAGTTAAATGAAATGTTAAAGTTTGTAGGCCTAACTTGCTGGTTTCTATATCCAGATGTCAGCTTTCTAGCTAAAACCATTTCTTGGTACCTAGAATTCATTATTTTATATTAAACTATATAATTATATTAATTAATAAAAATAACGCTGTGTGGGTCAAATATTCTATATAATTTAATATATTATTTATATAGAATCGATTGAAAATTTTAAAATTTGCCACCAGCGAGCCGTTTCTATATGTTACTGTAAAAAATAATAGGTAACCGTTTCACAACGATTACCTATCCGCCTAAAAACAATTAAAATTTTATTAAAATTATGGGTTCTCACCGTAGTCAGAACCAATAGTGCCAAGGCAGGGAATCGAACCCTGCATAAATCCTCTAAACAGAACAGCAGATATTTGTTTTACTTGGCATTTAAAAACTCCTAGGACCACAGTCCCTTAGTCGCTTCCTAGGAGTTCAGTTTCAAACAAAAATAACTTATAACATTTATAAAAAGAAAACGAGCAACTTAATTACATGAGGTCACCTGACTCTGCCTCAGCAGCTGCAGCGTCTACTGCTTCTTTAGCCTCAGCTTCTGCATTGGCTTCCTGCTCATCATGCTTAGCATCAAGAGCAGCCTTAGCGTTGTCATACTCGAGCTGCTTGTTCTGAAGTGCTTCCTGAGCTTTCTCCAAAGCTTTCTTTGCCTTGTTAAGAGCCTCTTCTGCACGGATAACCTTCTCTTCAGGAGTGAGAGCAGTTCTTGGCTGACGCTCAGCGCGTGTCTGCCACTTGGTCTGGAACTCCTTGTAAGTCTCATCAGCATCATCCATTGGGAGCAGGCCCTCTGGTTCTGTGATAACTACCTTACCACCTTCAGCCTCATCCTTGGTTGAATGAATTGCCTTGTGAGTGAACTTGTGAGCACCATTCTCGTCCTTGAAGCCAATACGGAAGAACACTGTGCAAGAGCGCTTATCCTTGATGATAGTCTCAATTCGAGAATCTGTCTTGGCATCATCGTCGAGGTCAATCTGACGACCTACGTAAGAACCAGCAGCCTCTACAATCTCATCAGCCTGTGCCATCCACTCCTCAGTGTCAATCTGAGCCTTACGACGAGCACCTGTTTTCTTAGCCTTGTGAAGCTCTACAGTCTCTGGCAAGATTGTAACCTCCTTGAACGTCTTGTAGAACTGACGGCCTGTAGGGTTCTCGTCTGTAACATCGGACTGGATGAGAAGGTAGCAGCGCATAGCTCGCTTCTCCTTAAGAACTCCCTTGACGTAACCACCAACCTTGATAGCAGTACCAGGCATGATTGTCTCACAACGATGGCTAAGAGCCTCCTCATTTGCCTTTGCGACCTCAGCGTCAAGCTCCTCCATGCTCTGCTTTGGCTTTGCCTCACGCTTAGCCTTAGGCTTTGCTTCCTTGTTTTCACCAGCTTCAGAATTCTGCTTAGCAGCTTCCTTCTCTGCTGCATCGATAGCTGCCTGCTCCTCTGGAGAAAGTGCTCCATCATCAGCAGGAGCCTGAGCAGCTGTCTGTCGCTTATCAAGAATAGCCTGAATTGCTACCTTGTCCTCATCAGAGGTTGCTGGGTCATTAACTAACTTCTGTAACTTCTTTGTTGCCATCTGGGCGAATTTCATTGTTGCCATAATTTTGTGTATTTAATTGTTAAACTTATATGTTCTAATTACATTTGCAAAAGTACTCATAATTTTTGAAATATGAAAACTTTTTATGTTAAGAAGTGTTAATGAATGTGTTAAAAATCATTAACACCTCTTTTTGCTATTTAATCACTGAAATTTTTATCTCAAATCGAAGCCATTACATATATAGCCTTTCTTTGCTAAAATACATGTATCAAACTCAATACATTTGCTACAATCATTGAAGTGTTTTAGCAATTCAACTTTGTGAAAATTAAACTTGTTACTCATGATAACTCTGCTTTAGTTGATGTTCTTACCTTGCCACCATCTAAGATTAAATCAATGGTAACATATATCTCTGAGCCAGCATATTTAATAATAGCTGTTGTATTACTAGCTGCGAGGCACTGAACTGTATAACGTGCATCCCATTCTGCTTTACAGTATCTCTCCCAGTATTTAAATACCTTTGGAGAGAACTGAGTGCTACTAGCAATTACTAAACTCATTTGCAAATAGGTTGCAATTTTCTTCAAGTTCCAATCAACCGGAACGAACTTTGGCTTTCTCATAATCTTAATATTTTAATTGTTAAACGTCTGTGTTATTACTCTGGATTGTATGGTCTTGGGCAATAAGCCACAAATGCGTCTTCAGTATTATTCATGCTTGGAGTAACTGTAATCTTCCAAGTGTCTGCAACATGGATAACTTCAGCCGTAGTATCATCTCTAACAACATCTTGGTCAACCAGCTCAGATTTGATAATAAGCTTCATGTTTGCAAAAGCACTGAAGTATTGTTCTGCTTCAAACTCTGAATCAAATTTAGAGCATTTATCATTTCCATCGTCTTCCATTGAAGTACCTGGCTTGTTGGCAAACATGTAAAGAGCTCTTGTATTTGTTGGAATATTTCCACATACGAAATTGCTAGCAATCCATGCTACTAAATTCTCGAGCGTGTCGACTTTCAAAATAACTTCTGTTTTCATAATTTTACTGTAATTTTAATTGTTAAACTTATTATGTTTTATCTGAGCGCAAAAGTACTAATAATTTTTCAAATAAAAAAATTTTTTATGTTAAGAAGAGTTAACAGTTTTATCTTTAACTACCGTTAACATTTACTATATATAATATATAATATGTACACGCGGGCGCCCGCGTATAGGGTAATAATACAGCACTATAGCAGCTTAATGCATTATATAAGTCCCGGCGTTGCAACGGCATTAGTTAAAAGCCAGTTCCTAGAACCGGCATGCTATAGGTTTATAGTAATTTAAATCTCACCGATTTCCAGAACCAGTGTGTAAATCTACAAAATTTTACAAAAATTCCTACCTGGCATTTCTGCGGAAATGGCTCCGAGAGAACACCAGATAGGAAATTAATTTTTACCAAAGTAAATTTCATATTCATGCATTTTGCAAACTGGAAGTAAATCTCTGCAACGAGAAGTACTGTGATACCTATATTCAACCCAATATGCATCACCCATTGGTTCTAAATCTTGAATTTGATTTCTTTCCTCGTAGTTGGTCTTCAAATCAAAAACTCTCACATGTGCTTTTTTATCTGGAAGAATAATAAACTCAAATATGAATTGACCTGCTATCTTCTTTCGTTCTGCTGCAGATATTTTAACTTCTACCATATCAGTACCTACGATAGGTTCTGGTTCAGATATAAATCTGAAATTACCAAACAGAGTTTTAAACTCTTCTGCTTCTTCAAGATTATCTGGGTCGATAGGCTCTTCACCATCTCTCAGATAATAGAAAGAATCACCAGTAAGTTGAATTGTTTCAATCTTCATCTCTGCGTCCTCCACCTACCATTAAGCACAAAGATATTAGTGGAACAAGTATTATTGCAGATACAATAATAATTCCTATAATCGCTCTCATACCGTTTTACGTTTATGAAGTTTATAATATCCCGGCCTGGCTGCAATCCAAGCTTTATAGTAAGCTCTTATACGTTCTTTGTTTTTAGCATAATATTTTCTATTATACTCAGAACGCTTTAGTTTTTCTTCTATAGAAGCTGGAGCTTTGTAGGCCCATTTTTCCGGATGAGCCTTTCTGTAAGCTCTATTATAGGCTAATATTTTTTCTCTATTAGCCCTATAATAAGCTCGCATTCTGGCTTTGTCATGTTCTGTCGTTGTCATGATATTTCTTTATGTTCTAGTTTATGCCTAATTATGTATAACTTTATATCGATAATATCATCAAGCGTTAAATTCTTGATAACTCTATTGCCGATTTTAAGACTGTGCCTTCGCATTTCCATAAGGATTGTCTTTTTTAACTCGGTCATAAAGTTTCTTGAACCAAAATGGATTGTATCTTAATAAGTCGCCATAAGTTCTGATATTGTTAACGCCAACAAGCCTAGAAGCATAAATTACTTCTCTATCTGCCAATCGGCGTCTGGCCTCATACCATCTATGAATGGCTCTGTCGACACACTCCAAGAAATATTTACTGAGTTCTGAATCTCGCTCTTCAAGAATCTGTTGCTCTGTGCCTTGTTTGAAATAATATGGCACATTTGGCGTAACCCAGTATGTAAGAACTTCGCCTACTTCTGGATGTGTCTTATATAAAAATCCAGGATTTGCGACAAACACCCATGGCCATTTAAGTTTTGCTAACTTAATAGCCTTTGGAATAGCTGGAGATAAAAGTCTTGCAATTCTTGTATTGATGTATTTGTCATAACGCTTAATAAGCTGACGCAAATTGCTAGTAAGTTCTTCTACAAGAGCTGTCTTATCCCATCTTGTTAACTCTTCTGATAAAGGGAGAATTTTCTGGTCAAAGGCCATTCTATTAATCTCAACTTTTTCAAGTTCTTTTTTAGCCTGGCGCTTTGCCATACCATCTTTAATGCGGCGACTAATTACTAATCTGCGCTCAACTTCATTGAGTTCTGGGGCCAGTTCCTTATCGTGCTTAGGACTATCAGCGAATTCTACACAATTTTCACCTCCAATTGAAAAGATAACATTATCAGATGTTTCTCGCTCAACTTTACCATCTTTATACTTTAAAGTCGATTTGTTATAAAACTCGTCGCCATCCATAGAAGCTATAGAAAAATCAGAATTTTCATCGTCATCTGGATTTGCAGCTGCATTTATTTCTGCTTTTGCCAAATCTTCGTCTTCAGACTGAATATCGGCTAGCATTTTAGCAAAATCTTCTTCTGAATATTCCATCATAGAGGCTTCTTCATTTGAAGGAGCCTCTGTATTACTCATATCAAGCAAAGCTTGGTCGATAAGCGCATTTAAATCTTTACTGTCCATACTACATAATCTTTAAATTAGTTACAAATATTGAACTAAAAACGTTTCTTGCTACATGTGGCTGGAGCATAAATAAATATGCTATAGCAAGTAACAATCTGGCAACTACGTGTAGAATCCACGCAGTTAAGTATATTGGAAAATAAATAACTCCAATAACAAACCATACTAAAAACAGCATCCAGCCTTTAAATTTAATCGGTATTTTCATAATCTCAAGTTGTTTATTAAATAGTCATTGATGTGCTTTGGATAAACATTTGTACTCGGCAAGTATATATGTAAGTCTTGAGCAAAATGATAATAAGTTCCAACTGTTGCACCAATTCTAGAAGCAACATATTTCTGCAACTGAGAAAAACAATATTGGTCATTGCAAAAACCAAATATCAAGTCATTGCTTCTCATAAGAACAGTCATATCGAGAATTTTCTGAGTTGTATATTCACATACCTTGAAACCAATACTGAGAGTGCATGGAGTATCATACTCATAGTCATCCATTTCCTTGCCATCATATAGTGTAAGCCACGCTTGACGAGTATCTGGATTGTTCTCGAGTTTCTCAATTACTTTCTGCAGTTGCTTATTACGGTTCCACAACCAGCCATAGTTAGAATTGACTTGACAATCACCACCATGCATATGTTTCCAAGCTGGAGCATGTTTTTGAAGCTCTGATACATCTCTTGAATGAGATAAATACCAGTTCCATTCTCTTTCTGCATATTTAGCATTCCATTTGCGCCATTCTTCTGTTATATGGTTGTGTTCTGGATAAGCGATGTAGAAACCAACATTCTGCAATCTAATTGTATTATTGCCAGGCATTTCACCGCCTCCGGCTATACGATTGGCCAAAATACTAAATGCTTGATTAGCATTTTCATATACCCAATTATTATCAGACTGTGTAATATATGGATAAGAAATTTCTAACGGTTCTTCCATGATTTATTAAATTTTTGATTTAACACTTGGAAATTCTGCTGAATAGCTTTAATATCTTCAGGCTTTAAGCCTGTTAATGGACAAACTGCGTCCAAATCAAGCATATTCACTTTATCTTCCATTCTAGTTCTTTCGTATGCAAAAAATTGCTCTTTAGTAATTTCTGCTACTGGAGTTGGCACCAATTTTGTATATTTTCGTAAATCTATAGCTTTGCTCATATCTTTTGCATTTTAAAAAGTTCTTCTTCGGCTTCCTCGTTTAATGCTTGGCATATTTCTTTAGCTTCTTCATAAGTTAATTCTGTGTATGGGTCTCCATCTTCATCTTCTGCTTGTTCTCCAGTTATAAGAACAATCCTATACATAGAATTAACTCTTTCGTCTATATAAGTGTTAGCTGCATCAACGGCTTGTGAGCATATATACCAAATTGCATCGTCTCTAATAAAACCTAAATCAAACTTATCTGTACATATCTGAATATAGAAAGTTCTCAGAATTTTTGGAGCAAATAAGCCTTTATTTTCCATATCCTTATATTCGTGTAGCCACATGCCAAATCCGTTACTTTCTTTGAATTTTTTAGCATAGTGCTCCACGAATTTCAAGAATATAGGTTCTTTTACTACTTCCGGTACTTTCTTCATAATCTGATATTTTTTAATAGATAGAACTCCTCTTTTTATCCCAGAGCAATTGAAACATATAATATAATAATTTAATATTATAAATATATTTCGTTAACTCTGGGACTACAGAGGGTATCATTGGGGACAATTTATTACTCTTCTGAAGTAGAATAATTTACATAATTAGCATTGATATTCATATCTTTCATTCTATCTTCAAGAGCTTCTAGATAAGAAATCATGCCAATTCTTTGTTTAAGAATAAGAATAAATTGCTTTTCGCCAACTTTTTGCAAGAATCCATCCTTTTCCAAGGCTGCATTTAACTTACTTAAGCGCTCTACTAATTGACCATGCTCTTCAAGCATTCTTTTCTGAAAATCTTCCATATTTCTAAATTAATATAATTTATTACTCTTCTGGAGTAGAGTTAAAACCTCCTTTTCGTTCACTCTTTTTAGCGAGAACAGCCGCCTTAACAACTTCAGGAGAAGCTTCACAAATATCTGCGTAAGATACAGGAACCAAAATAAATTGAGCAATCTTCTGACCACGTTCAATCCATACTGGCTCTTTGCCTACATTAATGATATGAATGTGAATCTCACCAGGATAGTCCTCATCGATAATAGTAGCACCTACGATTACACAACTTGAAATAGTCGTATCTTGGCCTGTAATCTTCATTGGAGTTTCACAGTCAATCTTAGCTTCTCTTGATGGACAAACACCAGACTTATTAGCAGCCATAAGCATATATCCATCTGGAATAAGAACTGAGATACCAGATGGGATGAGTATATCCTCATGTGGCTGAAGCATCTGACCTGAAAAATCCTCTGGTACGAAGAAATCAATACCAGCTGACTTAGATGTACCACGCTCTGGAGTTTTAACCTTTCTTACTTTTGCAATCTGCATTACTGAATTCATAATTGTAAAATTTTAATATGTGAATAACTAAATTATTTATATGTGCAAAATTACATAAAATTTTTCATGTAATGAAATTTTTTATGTTAACAGTAGTTAAAGTTAACAAGCTTTAACTACTGTTATTCTTTTTAGAGTAAATCGTCTACATTACCCGGATTTGGGTCTATAGAAGCTGGCTCTAAGTTCTTTTGAACTTTAATATCGCCAGGCTTACGCTTCAAAATCCACAAAGTATTGCGAGCAGCATCTGGGAACATTGGAGCCATGATGTTTGCCATAAGATTTGAGTCATAATAGCGACTCAATTCTTTAAACATTTGCTTTTGCCAGTCATTCATGAGAGGCTTATAATCTTTCTGTGAAGCAAATGTTCCGAACTTATCGACAATATCAAAGTGCTTTTTGAGAATAGTCTCAAGCTCATAGTGGTCAAACTCTTGAACATCTACACCTCTTCCGTCCCCAGAATCATAAGTATGATTACCTGCAGCCCCAACGCGAGGGTCATAATTTGGAGTAGAAAGATAATAAGTTGCATCATCCCGTCCACACGCTTTAAAGTTTTCCAGGAAAACATCGGCATTCTGTTTACCGACATGCTCAAGAACCTCGAAAGCACACACCTTATTGCCATTAAACTGGCTGTAATCAAGATAATTTTTAACAAGGTCAGCCTCATAGAAGCTAGCCCAAGGAACTGATGCAAACTTAGCTGCATCATCTGCAATAGTTTTGTGTCGAATATCGATGCCAACATAACTGTTACACTTAAACTTATTTCTGTAAAACACTTCAAGCAAATTAGCTTGACCGCATCCAAAATCTACTACATCGTCACCAATTTTAGCGTCTTTCAAGATGTGTGTCCATCTCAAATAATGAGCAAACTGGTCTCTGTGATAAATGTGACGCTCCATAGCTTGGTCTGGAGATAAATCAGTCGTATTATAATTCTTTGCCATAATTACATTAAATCTTCTGTTTCAGTTTCTTTTTCTGTTTCAGGCTTAGCACCATTGGTACCATCATATGTATCAGCCTCTGAAACTGGGTTAAACTTACGTTGCTTTTTGCCTACTTCAATTGATAATTTCCAATACTTGGAATATTCACACAACCAACCTTCAATATTATTAATTGTAAGGTTGAATTCGCTAGATGGCTCATAACCTCCAGTTTCAGCATTAAACTTAGCGTAAACCATTGGTTCTCCATGAGCTTCAGCAACCTCATTGAGTTTCTCTTCAGCCATAGCAAGAAGTTCCTTCATACCTGCTACACGCTGAGAGTTAATAACTCTGTTAGGGAACAAGATGCGCAAACCAAGAAGTGAACCAGGACCAATATTTGTAAGCTCATTCACATTAAACGGAATAAAATCCTCTTTCGAGAATCGATTAATGTAAATCATATCCTGCATCAGTTCATTAGCAATAAACTTCTGAACTCCAGGAATAGCTGACAAAACATCAATAATATCTCTTGTGGACTCTGCAATAAGAACTGTGTCGATGATAATATCGATAGCGCCCCACAATTCAGATAATGCGGTATCGGCGTAAGCTTCTGCCCTATTTTTACCAGTCTTAGCAGCAAAAGATGAACTAATGATGTAAGCATCGGTAAATGGCTTAGCTCCCATATTCTGAAGTGTCTTAGCAATTGTTATGAATTTAGGCTGCTGTTCCTTAAACTTTTCATAGTCAGGAATTCCACCTTTCCAATCTGTAATAGAGGCCAAGAACTCAAAAAAGTTTGGAGAATTAAACAATCTGTAAACGATGCACTTCCAAACTTTATTCTTAAGTGACAGGCTATCATCCATAATAATGTTAGATATAAGCCACCAAGAACTGCGGTCGAGCTCACGGTACAGATTAGGGAATTTATTTTCCTGGAAAATAGGGTCATCTGTCCATGGAGCCTTAATCTTGTCAATGAATCGACGTTTCCAAATCATCTGTCGCTCATACATAGTCTCAAAGAATGCTTGCAAATTCTCTTCGCTTACGCTGAGATTTCTGTCGGGCAAATGCTTAAAATACTCATGGTTATCAGCTAACGGATTAGCTGAATTTTTACGAGCATAAGACTGAGTTGGGTCGCCTGGATTTTTACGTGGACGACCTCTGCCGCGTTTTACTGGCTGAATAGCTTCTTCTACCATAACATTTAATTTTAATCGTTATTTATATTTTTATCTGTTTTTGCTTCAACGTAATTATTTAGAGCTCCTATATAAGCAGCAGCATCAAGGAGATTATCCTCTCTGTGCGAATAGGCTTCTCTTGATAGCTTAAGAGCAATCATAGCTCTATACATGCCTTCAACTGAAATCTGCTCATTTTTTGGAGAGGATGCATTATATATAGCTGCAGCTCTTTCCATACTTTCTGAGAATGGTCCATACATGCGCTCTTTTTCTTCTGAGCGATGATTGACAATTTTGTCTGCTCTTTCTAAGATATTCATAATCTTTATTTTTATATTGCAAAATTAATAATAATATTTGAATTAAAAAAATATTTTAAATTTTATTAACTTATTTATTATTCATAAATATATTTTTAATTATTTTTAATATAATTGTCGATTTTAGCTTTAATGCTGTTCATCAAGCTCATCTGCACTCTGTCTTTATTCTTCAATGCTAATATAACATCCTCATCGTGGGTCTGAGCCATATACAGATGATGAATAATAACACCTTGCTTTTGGCCTTGGCGGTAAAGTCTAGCATTAAACTGCTGATACAACTCAAGTGACCAGGTTAAACCGAACCAAACGATTATATTACCTCCAGCTTGAAGGTTAAGACCGTGGCCAGCTGAAGCAGGATGGGCTAGCATAAGTTGAACTTTGCCATCATTCCAGTCTTGTATATCTTTAGCAGTTTTAAGCTCTCTAGGCTTATATTTGCTAAGATACTTCATAATTCGGTCCCTATCAAATTGATAAGTCCACGCGACAAGAACTGGCTTTCCACACGCTTCTTCCACTATCTCTTCTAATGCTTCTAGCTTAATATCGTGAATTGGATATACATTTTTATCTTCATCATATATTGCACCATTTGCAAATTGAAGAAGTTTATTAGACAAACCAGCAGCATTTAAAGCTGTAATTTCAACTTCATTGTCCAAGTTTATAAGCTTCATAATACTATCTTTTTCAAACTTATGATACGCATCTAATATGTCTTTAGGCATTTTGAGCTTAACATAGTTGTTTGTAAGCATAGGCATATGAAGATAGTCCTGAGCTTGCATACTTATGCATATATCACCTATTTTATCTCGTATTGCCTGTTCTGCACCTCCTTGTAAATTATAATTATAAACTACGTAACCATTAGACCTACCTGGAGTAAAGTATGTGCTTCTATACTTAGTAATAGTTTTACCAAGTCGTTCACCTCTATCCATTAAGTAAATCTGTGGCCACAAATCAATTAAACCATTTGGAGCAGGTGTTCCAGTTAAACCAACTACTCGCTTTATCCACGGTCTGGCTAATCTTAATGCTTTAAATCTCTGTGACTGATGATTTTTAAAGCTACTAAGCTCATCAATAACTAGCATATCGTATGGCAAGTTTGAAGCACATATACCACAGAGCCACGCTATATTGTCACGAGAAATTATGTGAATATCAGCTTTCTTGTGAAAAGCTTCTAATCTCTGTTTTTCCGTTCCAATAATCTTAGAAAATGTAAGATGTTGTAAGTGCTCCCAATTTTGTGTCTCTTCTGCCCAAACAGTTTCAGCTACTCGCTTAGGAGCAATTACCAAAACTGAATTTACTTCAAAGTAGTCATACATTAACTTCTCTACTGCTGTTAAGGTTGAGACTGTTTTGCCCAGTCCCATTTCCAGAAATAAACCACAGTATTTATGAGTAATTATATGCTCGACTGCCTTTTTCTGATATTCGTGTAAATCTGTTTCTTTTAACATGCCATTATATCTTCTATTAAGTTTACGACCTGCTCTACAGTATCAATTACTTCAACTCTAAAGCCGAGTTTGCAAAGCTTGTCGTGCATTGCTAACTGAAGTGGCCGTGGTTTTTGATTTGTGGTTTTAAGCTCTACAAATATAACTTTTGCAGGCTTAAATAAACACATTCTATCAGGCAATCCATTTATATGGAAACTTAATAGCTTTATGCACATACCGCCATTCAGTTTACAAAGCTCGACAAGCTTTCGCTCAACTACTTTTTCACTTTCTTTCATGGAATCCTGCACCTCCTACTGAAGAACATTTTTCTTCTTCTTTATAGTCCCACTCAATGTCCTTGTCTGCATCAGGAGTATACAATCTATCCTTGAAAGACTTAAATATCTGCTTTTTAAATTTCTCAAAAGTTAAAGACCCATCAGCTCTTCCAACAATTGTGTCAATTTTGCCAAGATTGTATGATACCCATTCACCATTTTTAAAGTGCAGTTTCATACCTCTTATTATACGATGTGTCTTCGTTTTGAGGTCATTTTTGAATTTGTACTTCTTGTAATTTGGCTTATCTGGGTCATCTTTTACAGGACCTGCTTCAGCTTTTGCTTTTCTTATTTCCTGTACTCGCTTAGCTCGAGTTTCAGCAACACTGAATGCACTTTTTAACTTTCTCGCTAAGTCTTTTTTAGCATTTTCATCCATAATCTTAATATAAATCTCCTAACATTGCTTTAATCTCATCATCTGTAGGTTTATCGCCTAAAAGCTCTTCAAGTTCTCTCATAGCTTTTGCTACGGGGTCTTCTTGAACAGGTTTTATGCGTTTATAGTATTTTTGCTTACCATAAATCTTGCCAAATGATTTTCTCTTAGAACCAACATATTCCCAACCTGGAAGGGTCTTCATTATGTTGTTTATCTCACGAGTGCTATAAGAATTAAAATTCTTACGCTCTTCACCTAAGCATTCACACCATATCTCATAAGAGCAAACAAACTCTTTGTACTCTGTTCCCTTTTCAGCTAGTGGGTCATTTAACCACTGCTGGCGTTCGAATAAATCTTTCTTGCTCCAGCTAGAAGGAAACTTCATGTTGAGATATTCTTCGATTATTCCAGTTCTGTCATCAGTTACAGAGTGGCTTTGTTGGCTCTTCTTTGCAAGTTCATTCTCCTCTTCTGAGAAATATAGTTTTTCACCATTCTGATACATCTGAACTGCTTCAGCCCAAATTTGGTCTATAATATCGCCAGTTAAGTCTTTGGCGACTATCTTTGTTGCAAATTTAGGACGAACTTCAATAGGATTGAATCGTCGATTACCTGTAGAATCACGCAAAAATTCCATATCATTTGTAGTTCCAAAGAACACACATTGGCGTTTGTAAGTTTCTACAGTTCTACCATAAGCAGGCCTAAACATATCTTCAGTCTTAGTTATGAACTGTTTTACAGTCTCAACCTCAGCTTTCTTTAAACCTGATAACTCAGCCATTTCAATAAGCCATGCGCCTTGTAACTGCTCATAAGCTTCTTTACCTTGAAAGGTATTGAACGAATCGCTAAACCAGTCCTTACCAAGTTTGCGTATGAACGTAGATTTATATGTAGCCTGAGCTCCAACTAACACAAGAACCATATCGTATTTTATTCCAGGATTGAATATCCTAGCTACTGCAGCACATAGAGCTTTACGAATAGTGGCTCTTGTATACGTAGTATCTTCAGCGCCAAAATAATCAATGAGAAGTGTATCAATTCTATTTATGCCGTCCCATGAAAGAGATTTCAGATAGTCTCTTACTGGATGAAATGATTTCTTTTGGGCAGCAAGCATCACAGCATCATCGATTTTCGATACAGATACCATGTTGTATACGCATTCTATATAGTTGCGAATGCCTGAGTAATCTACATTTTTTACAGGTTCTGGAGAATCTACCTTACGCCAAGGCATAGACCTCATGATATATGTTTTACTGTCAAACTCATTCAGTCTAAATGCGCCTCTAAGGTATTTATCATTCTGCAAAACGAGATTAAGATTGTTAGAATCACTGTCGTATTCGCCTTTCTTATTGGCTTTGAGTTGTGAAAGCCATGAATCATCATACGAATCATCATCAGCTCTCTCCTCATTAGCGGCATCTAAACCATCAAAATCTAATTTGGCATGTTCTAAATTCTCCTCAGCTATTTTCTTTTTAACCTCAGCACAAGTTGTAGCAAATTCTTCCATCTTTTGCTGAGAAACCTTTGAATCAGGTCCAGAGTCAAGATGTCCAAATTTGTGTATTCTGACCAAATCGAACGCATTGCATAGTCTTCCACTTGCTGGGTCTGTTCCATGATGTGAAAAAGCGAATTTATCATTATAAACGATAAGACCTCCAGTTGTAGAACCTAATTTATAAGTATATCGGTCTTCGCCTGCTTCTTCATATATGTCGCTAAGAAATGTGCTAATAGCATCTTGAATCGAGTATGTTCTACAGAATGTTCCAATTATGCCTGACTTTTCTTCTGGGTCTTCTTGCTTTTTAATATCAGATAATAAACCTTCTGATATTTTACTACTAGACGGCCATTCAGATGTATTTCTCCAGTCATCGTATGTTTCAAGAACTGCGTCAGCATCAAGCCATTCTCCATCTTGATATTCAAAATAATATTCTATATCAGATGATACACTTGGCCAAAACATAAGTCTTTCTGGCTCAAATGTAGATTGGTCAAACAATTCTATATTTAAGTTACCGGCTATACGTCTGGATATAGCCTGATATTCATCAACAGATACCTCTCTATTAATAGGGATAAGCAATCTGTGACGAGGCTTACTCTGTGTAGATTTATGTGTTGAATATATAGCTGCTGCACAACCATATTGCAATGTAAAATCCCACCAAAAATCAGCATAAGAAAAATCTACATCGAGACAAATTAATTGTCTGTATGATACAGATGCTTTCTTACGTATACCCTTGTCAAGATAGCCACCAACAAAGCCTCCAACGTCTTTGATTTTAGATTGGTCAGCTTTATTAGCAGCCATGAATTGAGCATGGGTCTCATTAGTAACTACAGGCTTAGAAAGTTTGTCTACTAATTTGCTCCACTTTACTTTCTTGTTCTTCCACTTTTTTGTAGAAGCACTTAAGCCTGTAGCTATATCTATTATACCATCATGAATCATGGTCCTCTATTTTCCAAGTTATAAATGTTGATAGCGTATCACTAGTAGGCTGAATTGTTGTACTACAGCAGTTTATGAAATTAACTACTTGCCACTGAACTAATTCATAGCCTTTAGCTCCCATTCTATTTAAGTGTGCTTGAAACTCTTCTATGCTTGAAAAGTTTCCACTGTCAATAATATATTTATATTTAATCATATTTTTACATAATCACGTAATTATTTACTATTTTAAAAATAGCTTCATTTATATAGCGAGCAGATGCTTCTTGACTAATATTCATTAAGTCTTTAGCATGCTCTAATATAGAAACTAATTCTTTCGCTTGTGGTGTCATATTAACTTCCCTATTTTAAAAGTTCGACAATTTCAAGTACGTCGTTAATAACTGCTTGCCTATCTTCAAGTCTATCTAGGTCTAAAGTTTTAGATAGACCATAATGCCAGTCAGTATCTGCCTCATACTCAAATAAAAGTCCATTTGTAAGCATCATGTCAAAACAATGCTCACATAGAACTGTATCATCTACCTCTGTGGTTCTATTAGATATAGAACCACAGATTGCGCAATGAATTTTATCTCTTGCTATAAGCATATCAATCTTTTTTATAGTAGTCAGTTATATATCCATCAGCACGAAGAGGTAAATCAGAGGCCCAGTCTGGAGGAGTTGACATAATACGTACCATAAGGTCATATCTATCTTGCTCATTTCCATCTTTAGGTATTTCCGCTATCATCTCATCATGTACGTGGAAGTCTACTTTAAATCCGGCTTTCTCTACTTGCATAAGAGAATATCCAAGTAAATCTCGAGCTATGGCTTGCACCATATTCTCGCAAAGCTTTCCGCCATAAGTGTCCATTTCACCCCATTGGCCTGTAGTCTGAATCTGTCCTTCATACATAAGAACCCGAACTGGACGAGTAGAACGACCAATAGTCTTATTTTTGAAATGAGGGTGAACATAAAACAGCTGTCTGCCAGACGGTAATCTTGCTGTAAGATATTCACCATCACAATCGAAAATAATATTACGGCATGTACATCTAACTGGTCTTTGATATTTAACTGCTTCATGAGCTGATTTCTCAAGTTCATTCCAGAGAGCAACAATCTTAGGATTTGCAGCTCTCCACTTCTTAACCATATCAATCATTTCTGAATCAGTAAGTCCCATCTTTTCACCGCCCATTCTTTCAAGAGCTCCGAGTGAACCGCCATATCCTAAAGCCAATTCAGATATTTTGCTCTTATCGCGCAAAACAGAACCTTTAGTGATAGCTGAGATTGGTACACCGAACATCTTAGAACCGGTAGCCTCATAAATCTTACCGTCACCGTGGAATACGTCCATTCGCCATTTTTCATTAGCTAGCCATGAAACTACTCGAGCCTCAATTGCTGAAAAGTCTGCTACTGAGAATGTATATCCCTTTGGGGCTATAAGCGCTGTACGAACCAACTGTGATAAAACATCAGCAACGTTGCCATACATCATATCACAAGCTTCCCAATCGCGTTTACGAATAAGTTCACGAGGCGTATCAATGTCATCAAAGTGGTTCTTACTGAGGTTTTGCAATTGTAAAAGTCTACCAGCCCAACGGCCTGTTCTATTTGCTCCATAAAACTGAAAGGTGCCACGCACACGGTCATCTGGTGTAGCACAAGAAATCATCTTGTAGTATTTCTTTACAGATGTTTTACTTAATTTCTGATAAATATCAAGAGCATCAAGTACTTCTGGATAGTCTTTGACCTTTTCAAGAACAGTAGGCATTTCTACTTTTGTAAGTGAATCTACAGTAATACCTGTTCTTGCCTTTATCCACTTTTTAATCTGAAGAGGTGATTTTGGATTTTCAAGATGAGTTATGCTTCTAGCCTGTTCCATGAGATACTTAGAATATTCTAAGTCGCAATAAATTGCAGAACTTGCTAACTCTCTATCAATCATAATACCTCTATCATTGATATTCTGGTCAGTAACATACAGCTGGCGCTCTATTTCTGGAATCTCAAACTTCTCTAATTTACGATATATCTCTCTTTCTGAAAGCACATCATAAATATTATAAAGCTTGTATTCTGCCCACTTAGCTGGGGCATCTTCAGGCATATTGCGAGTACGGCCACCATTAATCTTAGTAGGTTTACATGGACAACTGAAGTACTTAATAAGAGCTTTACCAGTCTCAAGTTTCTTATCTTGAAGATTAAGCTGCTTAGATACCGCATCCAATGATAGTGGTAAACCACAATAAGCTGATTTAACTAATGTACAATACCACTCATCTGTTTCAGTATGAAGTCCTACTCTGTTAAAAGCCGTACGTTCAAATACAGCATTATGAGCAACCTTAAGGCATTTAGGGTCTTTAAGCGCTTCAAGGAATTCACTTGGCCACCTGTCACCAGATACTAAGTCTACCATAGTCACATCATCGTCGCCAAAAGCGTAGCCACAAATCAATATTTCAAAGTCTGGAGATGCTATATACTTATAGGCTCCACACTCTTTAATATCAACTGATGAGTATGTCTCAATGTCGATAAATAATTCTCTGTCAAATTCTCTCATCGTAAAGTAGCAAATTCGTTATTTGACTTAATAATATAATCTCTGCACTCCTCAGCAGTTCCTTGGAATAAGACCTGCCCAGAATTTTTGTCTATAACTTCTTGTACCATATTCTTACAACTCTAAAATTAATAATAGAAGGTAGCAGAGGAATCGAACCTCTGCTGACACAGTGCCCAGGTATCAAGGACCTATGTTCTATACCATATACCTTTCCGATTGATAAGAATATAAGAAGTGGAAGACTACATCAAGTCATCGTCCCAAGCGTTATCACCACCAAAGTCTTCATTAGCGGTAGAACCACCTGCAAGCATCTCGCCATCTTCAAGCTTCTGCAAGTTCTGAAGACCAGCAGCAATACCTTTGTTACCAGAGGTGTTGAACGCAAACATGTTAAGAGAGATACGGCCATATACGCCAGAGTAGAACTCTTCCTTATCCATGATAGGGTCGAGATTACGGTCTACAATAGTAGGCTTACGATTAGAAGTGGCATTGAGGAAGTAAGAATCTGCAAATGCATCATCATCTGAGCGCTCTTCATCACCGTCACGAAGTGGCAACTTGATATTTACAGGAATCTTGCCATTCTTATCTGCGAGCTTAGACTTACCAACAGTCTTAGCAGCTTCAATGGCCTTCTTAATCTTCTCGATAGTCTGAGTATCGCTCTTAGGAATGATTACACAAACTGAGTACTTAGCTGACTCTTCTGGTTGGCCCTCCATTGCTGAAGGCTCAAACACGTGACAAAAACAAAAACGAACTTTGCCTGTTACTACTTTAGTTGAATTTTCCATAATTATAAATTGAATTTGTTATTTTATTAATGCTTAAGTGCGAGATATATTACATAACCTACGCACGCTAAAATAATTGGTGCAAATATATATGATAACATTATTATTTATGATAATAAACTCACTATTTGAAATCATTTATCTTATTAGCACTCATAGATTATTTCCAATCCATAGGCCACTGCAGTATCGTGTTCAATTTTGCAGCCACGTGCTTTCTCCCAGCCTTTGCAGAAATATGCCGCATGACACAAGCTCATGTTCTCCAAAGACTTTGCAAGGAAGCAAAGAGGAATCTGAACAACTCCACGTTTCTGCATCTGCTCTTTATTATACCACTCATCTGTGAATAGTGTGTTCACAACTTCGTAGCCTTTCTCTTTGAGAGCGGCCACAGCCTTCTCTCTTGTAGCTACGATTTCTTCATCTGTCTTTCCAGCCATTGGCTGACTAAGCATTGCTTTTTTCATATTACTCATATTATTTAAAATCATTTACTGCATCTTCAGTTCCAAGAGCTGGTCTCTTATCATCTTCAGATACTAATGTTGGTTTGCCTGCTGGCTTTATGATAACATCTGATAGTGCTTCAGCAACTGCCTTTTTGCCAAATTGCTTCTCAATAGAAGTAATAGGCTTAAGCTTCATATCAAACAAATCATCTTCAGTTGCAGTTGGGAATTTCTCGTAAATAACATTGCAGATTTTATCCTCATCGTCAATCCATTTACGTCTAGATACTCCTTCTACAACCTTAAAGCCTGGCCAGTGTTTATTCTCATTTACTGCAAGGTCTAATGCATAGGCCTTTACAGAATCTGCCCATTCTACAAGTTGTGGAATTCTTGAAAGAACATCAGCAATTTGCTCATCTGTCAACAATTCAGGAGAAGCAAAATCGTACTTTGCCAATTCTAACTGTTTATCGTAGAGCGCTTTGCATCTATTCTTAACTGCACAGAATCTACACCATCCACCTGATGAAAGTTCTCCTTCGCCGTTAAAAGCCATTTTAGCTTTTGGCTTGAGCTCGTTAGTTGCCCAATCCATAAGGTCTTTTACAGAGATACTCCAAGATGATATGTTATTCAAGCGAGGCTGAACAATAGTGAGCTTTACAGTTTCAATATCGTACAGCATATCAAACTTAGCTAACATACCTAGCGCATAAAGCATCTCCTGTACATTCCACTCAGCTGATACTGGAATTCCCTTACCATACTTAAGGTCAACTACCTCCATAACTGAATCGTTAACGATAGTACAGTCTGCAGAACCAAAGCTTTCTGGTACATACTCTGAAATATCAAGTGTAGACTCGATAAACATTTCTGCAGATGGATTTGAAGCCTTAGCGGCTTTATATTCTTCTGTACAATAATCAGTATAAATTGGAACCATATCGAGCATCTCCTCGTTGAAGAGTTTATTACTCATTATGATTTCATACTTATCTGAGAATTCGTCGTCAGATAGTGTACCTAGAGTATCGTGGCAGATAAATAACTCTGCCAATTCATGGGCCAGTGTACCTTCTTCAGCATAAACAGAAGTTGGTTTTGGTGGCATTTTTTCCTCCAAGCGAGCAGATGGTGTACAGTTCAGCCATCTGTGGGCTCCTGAAGGCGAGAGAAGCGCGTGGCTTCTCTCGTGATGGTCTTGTCCGTTATTTACTTCCATACTCTTCTGTGATTAGGAATACGTTTCTTAATACGTACACCGGTTAGCGATGTTCCATCTGCTAGTATTACATTGAATCCTGTTGGAATAACGATGTAATTTCGTCTAAAGCGTTCTGAGGCTGCCAATAGACGCTTTTTCTGTGACCTACCCATTAGACAAGAGTATTAAGGTAATCAACCAACTCCTGATATTTACCAGGGTCAAGTGTAGTAACATTCTTGGCACCAAGCTCTGTGAGCTTAGCCTTAACCTCGTCGCGATGAGCAGCAGCCTTAGAAGCAACTACCTTGCGTACATCATCGATTGTAAGAGATGGAGCTGCTGGAGCTGCTGGAGCTGCTGGAGCTGCTGGAGCTGCTGGAGCTGCT
>ERZ791865.1558-NODE-1558-length-21004-cov-3.900234_pt1 | contig 21004 bp, 21 predicted proteins | sample MGYA00509942_ERZ791865 | MGnify/ENA primary metagenome ERZ791865 (study PRJEB30046, sample SAMN00792098) | human gut metagenome | study: EMG produced TPA metagenomics assembly of the A metagenome-wide association study of gut microbiota in type 2...
ATGCCAGTGACAGACCATATACCGTTTCGGCCGTCATGGCCATCTGGGTCAGTTTCGTGCGGATATGTCCGGCTTTCTGTACGCCGATCATATCAGCAATGAGGCTGGCCGCTCCGCACAAGGCCGAACAGCCGCCGGCCTTGCATCCACCAGCTGTCAGCCGGTGTACAGCGGTAAAATAACTCAGCAGGCGACCGACATATTTCGTCTCGCCGCACATAAAGACGCGGTCATTAGGTACAAATACATGGTCAAAGTATACCAGAGCCTGATGGTCAGCATATTTTTTGCCAAGATCGATTCCTTCGATATCGCCTCCGACTTCAAAGAAGCGTTTATCCTGTGGCGTACGGCCCAGTACAAAGGTCAGGCCCGGCGTATCAGCCGGCACGGCACAGGCCAGGGCAAATGCCTTATCTTCGGGCCGCATATTCGTCGTCGGGACGATGACGATTTCATGGGCGAACAGAATGCCCGTCTGATTACATTTGTAGCCGCTGATGACAATGCCGTCATCCCGTACTTCATTGACGTGGACGTACATATCTGGATCAGGCTGCTCATGGGGAGCCAGCGTGCGCAGTCCTTTGACATCGGTCACCGTAACCGTACAGGTCAGGTCGTTACGCTGTACATAGTCGAGAAATTTCATGAACCGGTCAAAATACCGGGTTCCCAGATCGTGATCCATGTCATAGCAGGCAGGTCCCAGCCCGGCAAAGGCTTCTGAACCGGTACAGCGGTGGGTGCAGCAGCCGACGACTTCAGCAAGAGCCCGGGCAGCCCGTGTTTTTCGGTTGGCATCTTCTGCGGACCGCAGGGGTGCATTGTAAATACTGACCGGCTGTCCGCTTAGATGGGATGGCACAGTAATCAGGTCTTTCCATTCCGGACGGCTCTGCAGGTCATAAATAGTGGAAATAGCATTGAAACTGGCCGCCAGTGGCGGGAATGTCGTCAGGTCTTCAATCTTTTTGCCCAGGAAATAGACATTCATCGGTTTGCGGGCACGGATACTGGCTTGAAATTGTTCTTTCGTCATTAACATAGCAATTCCTCCTTCCCTGTCCATTCACAATGTCACACAATGATATGCATCTTTTTGGCAGCCTCTGTTAATTCTTCCCGGAAAGCAGGAGCTGCAATGCCAATCAGCGCTCTGGCCCGCTGGGAGCAGGTCAGGCCTTTCAGTCGGGCCATGCCATACTCAGTGACTACATAATCGACATCATTTCTCGTCGTGCTGACACAGGCCCCTTCTGTCAGGACCGGTTTGATTTTGGATACTGTCCCTTTTTTGGCCGTAGCCGTAAAAGCGAGGAACGATTTCCCGCCTTTAGAAGCAGCAGCCCCGCGTATGAAATCGACCTGTCCGCCTACCCCACTATAGTTCTTTGTCCCCATCGTTTCCGAACAGACCTGGCCAAACAGGTCGATTTCAATGCACGAATTGATGGAAATGACCTGATCATTCATGGCAATGACGCGGGGATCATTGACATAAGAAACGGGCAGGAAGGCGACGCCCGGATTATTATCAATAAAATCGTATGTCCGGCGGGATGCAAAGGTGAAGGTCGCAACAGAGGTACCGCGATGGATCCGTTTACGGCTATTGGTGATGACTCCGGCCAGAGTCAGGTCCACCATGCTGTCACAAAACATTTCGCTGTGTACGCCCAGATTCCGCTTATCAAGCAGACTTTGTGCTACCGCATTGGGTATTCCGCCGATTCCCAGCTGCAAGGTGGCACCATTGGGAATCTCTTCGGCAATCATCTGTCCGATGGCAAGGTCCGTATCGCTGACCGGTGGCGGATCTACCACGGTAATGGGTGTATCATTTTCCAATATGCCATCTACTTCCGAGACATGAATAAATGACCCAAAGGTCCTGGGCATGGTGGGATTTACCTCGACCAGCACTTTTTCTGCATGATGCCGTACCTCGCTCAGATCAGCGGCCGTTCCAAAACTGAAATATCCATGTTCATCCATAGGGGACACAGTGGCATAAAACACATCCGGTTCCGGCAGGACACTGGTCCATACCTGAGGCACCTGGCTGTAATGAGCCGGCATATAATCGCCCCGCCCTTCCCAGATCATATTCCTGTCGAAGGCACTGACAAAATGAGAAATATGGTAAATATACTTCTCCATACCGGGTTTCATGTACTCCTGCTGCCGGAGAGGAAGGAGTACACAGTGGCGGATATGTTCCAATTCCAGTTCAGGTGCATATGCAGCCAGTGCCTGGAGAATCCCTGTCGGTTCCGCCACCTGCCCTGTGCTGACACAGACATCGCCCTGTTTGAACTGCCTGGCCATGGATTCAGCCGTCATCTTTTTTTCTTTGTATATGCGCTGCCATTGATTCATCATGTCCGCCTCCTCTTCTCTCCATTCAGCATGACCCGGGACAGGATGCCCGTTCCTCTCCCTCTGTAAATATATATGAAATAATCGTACCAGTTATGAATAAACAAAAGACCGGCATGGAATGCCTCCATTCCGGCATAGGCAAAAAAGAAGCGTTTCCCGATGATGTCATTCTGCATCATCAGGAAACGCTTTTTCAGAAATAGTGCCCGGACTGTGACAAAATGCCCTGTACAAAACAGGCTTTCTGATGCAACATTGCATCAGAAACTATGCAATACTGCATCAATACCCTGACGTCAGCCAGAACAGCTCACTTTTTTCTTCCCAGAGACAGCCCGTATTTCTGCATTTTCCGGGATATAGTAGACTGATCAATATGCAAAATATCTGCCATAGCCCGTGTCGAATGACACTGGTCCGCTGTCATCTGCAATATTTTCCGTTCCACTTCGGCCATGGTCTGATTCCACGGAGCCAGGCGGCGGATAGTGACAATAGCTTCACTCTCTTCCATCTGGATCTGGCTGATGAAATCTTCTGGTTGCAGGTCGTCCCCTTCGGTCAGTATGACCAGTGTTTCAATGGCATTTTCCAGTTCCCTGATATTGCCGGGCCAGTCCTGTACCATTAGGAGACGGCAGAGTGCCGGCGTCAGTACTTTATGCTTTTCATATTTCGCATTGAACGTATGGAGAAACTGCGTGGCCAGCGGTATGATGTCCTCCCGACGTTCCCGCAGCGGCGGAATGTGGATATGGATGACGTGAAGCCGGTAATACAAGTCGCTCCGGAACGTCCCCTGCTGTACCATGTCCCACAAATTCCGGTTCGTCGCAGCAATAAGACGGACATCGACATGGATAGACCGGGCAGCGCCGATACGCTGTACTTCCTGATTCTGTATGACCCGCAGCAGCTTGGCCTGGGCTGCCAGGCTCAGCTCTCCTATTTCATCGAGCAGGAGAACGCCCTGGTCCGCCAGTTCAAAAAAGCCGGCCTTTCCCTACCGCCTGGCCCCGGTAAAGGCACCGCTCTCATAGCCGAACAGCTCTGATTCAAAGAGTTCCTCGGGAATGGCACCGCAGTTAATCTTCAGGAATGGCTTATCCCTCCGCCGGCTGCGATGATAGATTTCATTGACGACGACTTCCTTTCCCGTCCCCGATTCTCCCGTAATCAGCACCGTCGAATCGACATCGGAAACGACTTCGATGAGATGCATGACCTTCTGCATCGCCTGGCTGCGGCCGATGACCATATCCTCAGAATGACTGCTCAGTACGGCGACTTTGCGGATAAATTCATTCATGTGCTTCCGCTGTTCTTTGAATTTCTCCCACAAAATCTTCCATGCCGATACATCCTGGATATCTACGACGAGACAGCGCATCTGATGATTGCGGTCCAGTCCGGGGGTAGCCGTATAGACGAGTTTCCGCCCTTTATATTCTACGAGAGAGATGCCGTGCTCCTGTTGATGAAGGGCCTTGTCCAGCAGTTCCTGGGGAATCTGTGTTTCTTTCATGATCATCTTTATGGACTTGCCCAGTATGGTTTTCCGGTCCAGTCCATATAGGGATTCAAAACGGTGATTGACCCGTTTTATCATGCCACGGGAATCAAGCACCAGAAGCCCCGTCGGACCGGCTTCGAGCACAGCATCGATTTCCTCAACGACATCGCGCACGACATTCAGCTCCTGGACGGCACAGGAAGATACGCACGATTCGTGGACGATGAGAATACTGCCCCGGCGATGCTGTTGTATCTGCCAGGGACGTATATGGCAGATAAAATCGCGGGATGCAGCTGTCACCACATAGCGTCCTTCACAATGAACGACATCTACGGTTTCTCCCAGCTTTTTTATGATTTCCCGGCACGAACCGGGCAGCCGCCGTTCAAGGTCACAGGCAGCGCCATTCCAGTATACGGGAGTTCCTTTTTCATTTACCAGTATGAGGATACAGTACACTGCATCGGTAATCGCCATAAAATCTTCACGGGTTAAGGCCAACGGTCTGGTAGTCATCGCCATACACCTCCGGCAGTAGCAGAAAACGTGCATCGCCGTATTGTTAACAGCTTTACACTTTTATTATACCAAAAAAGTCCCGTCTCTGTCCTGCAGAGCATAAAACACTTTGTATCAATCGGAAGAAAACAGATTCACTGGACTTTTCTCCTCGTTTCGCTGTTTACGAACGACATTTTTCTTAGTATAATAGTATGTACTGTATTTTTTGATTATTCGAATTCATGAGGTGGAACATGTCATTAGTGGATGAAGTAAATAACCGCCGTACCTTTGCCATCATCTCGCACCCTGATGCTGGCAAGACGACATTGACTGAAAAACTGCTCCTCTACGGAGGTGCCATACATCTGGCCGGTTCTGTCAAAGCCAGAAAAACAGCAAAACACGCCGTATCAGACTGGATGGAAATCGAAAAGCAGCGTGGGATTTCAGTTACCAGTTCAGTTCTTCAATTCGATTACGAAGGCCATCATATCAATATTCTCGATACACCGGGTCATCAGGATTTTAGTGAAGATACATACCGCACGCTCATGGCCGCTGACAGCGCCGTCATGCTTATCGATGTTGCCAAGGGCGTCGAAGCCCAGACGAAGAAGCTGTTCCGGGTCTGTAAGGAACGGGGCATCCCCATCTTTACCTTTGTCAATAAAATCGATCACTTTGGCCGCAATCCCTTCGACCTGATGGATGAAATCGAAAACATCCTGGGCATCCATGCCTATCCCATGAACTGGCCTATCGGCCTCAATGGCAATTATCAGGGCATCTACGACCGGACGACGGCATCCATCGAACTCTTTGAAAAAGATACATCTCACGGCCAGCGCAAACTGGCATCGACCAAAGGCTCTGCCGATGATCCTATATTCAAGGAACTTCTCGACGACGACGTACATCAGGGGCTTATCGACGACATTGAACTCCTCGATATGGCCGGTGACGAATTTGATATGGAAAAAGTAAAGAACGGCCAGCTGACACCGATGTTCTTCGGTTCAGCCATGACCAATTTCGGCGTCAAACCGTTCCTGGAAGAATTCCTGCGTCTTGCTCCGCCACCCCAGCCCCGTCCCTGTGCCGAAGGCATCGTCGAACCGACGTCCGATCAGTTTACGTCCTTCGTATTCAAGATTCAGGCCAATATGAATCCCCAGCATCATGACCGCATCGTATTCATGCGCATCTGCTCCGGGCAGTTCGAAAAAGGCATGACCGTAACCCATCGCCAGTCCGGGAAGACACTGCGTCTCATGCAGCCCCAGCAATTTCTGGCAACAGAACGGACCATCGTCGAAGAAGCCTATCCCGGAGACATTATCGGCGTATTTGACAATGGCACCATGGGCGTTGGCGATACGCTGTACTCGGGGAAAAAGAAGGTCACCTTCAGAGACTTTCCGACGTTCCCGCCAGAACTGTTCGCCCGGATCCGTGCCAAAGACTCTATGAAGCGCAAACAGTTCCTGAAAGGCATGACCCAGCTGGCTCAGGAAGGTGCTGTACAGATTTACGAAAACCTCGGTTCCATGGAAAGCTATATCGTAGGAGCCGTTGGCCAGTTGCAGTTTGAAGTCCTGGAATATCGGTTGAAACACGAATACGGTGTCGATCTGGAAATGAATACCCTGCCATACACCGTAGCCCGCTGGATTCAGACCAATGGCCACGACTATAAGGAACTGAAAAATATCGACAGTGCCATGATCGTCAAAGACCATAAGCAGCGCGTCGTGCTGCTCATTGCCAACGAATGGCAGACCAACTGGATCGTCGAACGGAATCCGGACTTTACCTTCTGCACGACACCAGATGAACTGGCTATAGATGAACCGGATGAGGAATAACATTTCAGATTCCACATTATACGTCAGACTTTGAGCATCAAACGCAAAACAGAGGCTATCGCATTACGTATCCTTTTACCTAATGCGATAGCCTCTTTATTTTTCTTTATTGAGATTTTCTTTATCGAGATCTTCCGAGATTTTGCGGAGTACTTTTTTCGCCCGCTGGCGGCGGTGCCAGTACCAGAGTCCTCCATAAATCACTGTAATGGCAATAATCAGTATGGTGAGGCGCATGGTGTGGTCTTCGAACATGACCACATCGTGCCCTACAAACACTTCACAAGCTACGGATGGGAGCTTGCCGATAAAACATCCCAGGATATAATCGCGGTAGCTGATGTGACTCAGGGCTCCCAGGGCTGTCACCAGTCCATTGGGCGAATACGGAACAGCACGGGCTATGGTCATGGCCTGCCACGTACTGTAATGATCCAGTTTGCTGAGCATTTTACTTTTTTCTATGACTTTTTTTGCCTTGCTACGGAAAAGAGTCCGCATGAAGAAGAAACTGATAATGACACCGATTGTTTCGGCAATCCAGGAAACAACGGTCCCCTGGAACACGCCGAATACGACGCCGTTTGCCGTCGAAATAAAGATGGATGGCAAAAAGCCTACGATGTTGATGACAATATCAATAATCATACTGACAGCTACAGCCCAGATGCCGAAAGACCGTAAATAGGCTATAGTTCCCTGCATATTGCCGCTCGTCGAAAGGGCCCAGACTGTACGGTAAAAATCAGGAATAGCCAGATGGATACCAGCCAGTACGATGAGAAGCATGCCAAAAAAGCCGATTTTTACATGCGTTTCGTTTATTTTCATAGTCCTCATACTTCTTTTTTTGTATTCCGTTCCCTGACAGCTGCCATTTCGGCAATCCGGTCATGCTTGAGCTTCGTCAGGTACATGGAACCACCAATAATTAAAGCGCCGCCTGCTACGGTGAGCAGGGTCAGCATTTCCCGGAAAATGACAAATCCCCAGAGGGCATTGAAAAAAACGCCGATATACGATACAAAACTGACGACGACCGGATTAGCCATAGCATAGGCATCGGTCATCCAGATCTGGGCAATGACCGTAATCAGTCCCAGAGCAATATACCAGCCCCATTCCTGCAGATTGGGAACGAGGAAACTGCCGCCCAGTATCATGAGCACAGCTCCCGACAGGGCCGCACAGACCAGGAAATACAACACGATTTCATAGGGATGATGCTTCCCTGAATCGGTCAGTTTACTCACTGTCGTATAGGCACCGGCAGCAAACACAGCCTGGGCCAGGGCAAACAGGGAGTATACATTGAAGGAATCAAAATTCCATGGCCGGACGACAAGACAACCGCCGGCAAAAATGACGACAAGAGGGAGTTTCGCACCTTTCGGCAATACTTCTTTCAGGAAAATCGCCGCAAAAAGCATGACAAAAAATGCCGATAACTGGGAAATGATGGAAACGTCTGCCAGAGGCATGCCCCGGAGGGCATAAAAAATGCATATCATCCCCGTACCACCCAGTATGCCGCGCAGCCAGAGCGTGGGCCGGTCTTCGCGAGATAAGTGGACGTGATTGACCCGCATCAGTCCCAGGATAAGAACAGCACTGAGAAAACCACGAAAAAACGCGATTTCCCCAGTGCTCATGGTATACGACAACTCCTTGACTATGACATTCTGAATGCTGAACGCCAGAGCTGATAAAATGGCATACACAACGCCTTTATTCATATAAAACCAGAGCGCCTCTTTTCTATTGCTTCTTGCTGATATCGTCGATAAAGGACAATACCGCCTGCTTCATATCTTCTTTTTCAATAGTGCCTGCAAAACGGACCGGCTTCTGCTGCAATGCGGCCAGCGGTTCCGGCAGGGCGATGCCGGTCAGGCTACTGATAGACTGGAGCATGGTAAACGGATCGTCACTGGACGGCAATGCCAGGGCCTTGCAGATGACTGGTGGGAATTTGCACGGATGGGCCGTAGACATGATGACCGTATGACGCCCCTGGTCCATTCCCTGCTTGTGGCGGTTCAGATACACGCCATAGGCAACAGCCGTATGCGGATCCAAAAGATAGCCAAAATCATTATATACGTGATTGATGACCGCTTCTGTTTCGTCATCGTCGATCCAGCCGCCACAGAATTCCTGCTGCAGCCATGCCAGTTCCGCTGCATTTACGGCCATCTTCCCCGTTTCCTGCAAATCCTTTTCCCACTGGGCCACGCGCTGGCAATCGCCCTTTGCAACGTAAAACAGGAAGCGTTCGAAATTACTAGAAAGGAGGATATCCATGGACGGGCTGTCCGTCGTATAGAAATCGCGGTTCATATCATAGACACCGGTTTCAAAGAAATCCGAGAGGACCTTATTGCGGTTGGATGCACAGATGAGCCGCCCGATATGAGCCCCCATCTTTTTGGCAAACCAGCCAGCCAGGATATTGCCGAAATTTCCTGTAGGCACGACGACATCAAACGATTCATCGGGACCGATGACGCCATCATCTACGAGGCGTACCCATGTAGAGACATAATAGGCAATCTGCGGGAAGAGGCGGCCGATGTTGATGGAATTGGCACTGGAAAAGAGCACGCCATGATCATGGGCATAGGCATTGACTTCTTCGCTCGTAAAGACCCGTTTCAAAAAGCTCTGGGCATCGTCGAAATTCCCGTGGATAGCGCTGACGCGGACGTTCCGGCCTTCCTGCTTCTGCATCTGCTGCTTCTGCATGGGACTGACGCCATCGCTAGGATAGAAGACCATGATATTCGTGCCATTTACATCCTTGAACCCTTCAAGAGCTGCTTTTCCCGTATCACCGCTGGTCGCAGTGAGGATAAGAATATCCCGTTTTTCTTCTTCCTGCACCTTTGCCGCCGTCAGGAGATAGGGAAACAGGGATAAAGCCAAATCTTTGAAAGCCAGTGTGCGGCCATGGTACAATTCCGCAATGGAAAGATCCGTGTCAATCGAATGGAGAGGCACGATGCGGTCATCACGGAATGTCTGGTCATTGTAAGCGGCATCAATCATTTTCTGCCGTACTTTGGGAGTAAAATTCGTAAAAAAGTACGATAACACGGCATCGGCGATTTCCTGATACGATTTTTCCTTCAGGTCTGTATAGGATAATACCTGTTCCGGGAATGTTTCCGGGACATAGAGCCCGCCATCCCGGGCCAGGCCATGTAATAAGGCATAGGACGGAGTAACTGTTTCTTGAGAACGAGTACTTCTGAAATTCATGGAACCCTCTCCTTTATTTCATTCAGTAATAGTAGGCCAAATCTGCTGTTTTATTATACCATACTTGACTGGCGGCGTCAGCCTCGCCAGATGCATGTGTGTCAGACGACCTGAAATAAATAGAACTTCAAATAATTCGTTTCTGGTACATTCCAGAGAATGGGATGGTCCGGAGACTGCTGGCGAGCTTCAATCTGGCGCAGATGAACACCGGCATCGGAAGCCGCATCGGCCAGCATAGACCGGAATAAATCATCGCGCATGAAATGGGAGCACGAACAAGTAGCCAGATACCCGCCCCGGGGCAGCAGCTTCATGGCCTTCAGATTGATTTCCTTATAGCCCCGGATGGCATTACGCACCGTATGGCCCGATTTGGTGAAAGCAGGAGGATCGAGAATGATGAAATCATAGTCATGATTCTTATGGTCTGCCAGATCCGTCAGGAGGTCAAACACGTTGGCCTGCCGGGCCGTAACCTTGTCTTCCAGTCCGTTGCGGCGGATATTTTCCTGGGTCATGGCAACGGCTTCGTCTGATATATCGACGGCCGTAACACTTGCCGCGCCGCCTCTGGCAGCATTTAGGGCAAAGGCACCAGTATGAGTGAAGCAATCCAGCACATGATGACCTGTTGCAATTTTGGCTACAGCCAGCCGGTTATATTTCTGGTCGAGGAAAAATCCCGTTTTCTGTCCGTTTTCTACGTCCACGTCATATAATATACCGTTTTCATCGATAGTCGTAAGCACACTGCCCGGTTCCGGCAGATAGGGTGCACGGTACCAGCCTTTATACTGCTCCATCCCATCCAGTTCACGGACGCGGACATCGTTACGTTCGTAAATGCCACGCACAGTGACTCCCATAAGGCGCAGCTGTTCAGTCAGTGCCTTGAAGATAACCGGTTTTACTACATCCATGCCATAGCAAAGCGTTTGAGCCACAAGCAGGTCATTGTAGCGGTCTACAGTCAGGCCCGGCATTTCGTCGGCATCGCCAAAAATAAGACGGCAGCAGGCAAAATCCTTTTCTCCCATTACCGTCCGGCGGTACGCCAACGCATACTGGACACGGCGCTGCCAGAAGGCTTCATCGAAACGGTCGTTAGCATTATGCGATACGATGCGGACGCGGATTTTAGAAATATCATTGGCAAATCCCGTTCCCAGGTATTTTCCTTTTTCACTGAGGACATCTACCAGGTCCCCCGTCTTGTATTGCCCATCGACATGGGTCACTTCTTCTCCATAGACCCAGGGATGGCCGCTGCGGGCAGCCCGTTCTCCTTTGCGGGTCAGATATAATTTGGCGTATGGTCTCATATGACTCCTTTATACTATACGAAAATGGTAAACAAAAGATAAACCAATTATAAGGTTATTGTTAATTATGTCAAATATCAGCCGGAAGTGCAATAGCCAGTCGAGAAAACAAGGCCAGGACCGCTGCATGACAGCGTTTCCCGGCCTTGATGGAATACAAGGGTTTATTTGGCCTGCAATTTTTTGATTTCCCGCTGAAGGACAGGCATGACTTCAAATAAATTACCTACGATACCATAGTTGGCAAATTTGAAGATAGGTGCATTGGGATCGGTATTGACTGCTATAATCAATTCCGCTTCTTTCAGCCCCAGTTGATGCTGGATGGCACCGGAAATTCCCAAGGCAATATAAATCTTAGGAGCGATTTTTTTGCCTGTTACGCCAATCTGGGCATCATGGGGCATCCAGCCGTTATCGACAAGCGGTTTGGAAACGCCTAAGGGAGCGCCGATGGAAGCTGCGAAATCAGCCACCTGTTTCAATCCTTCTTCATCTCCTACACCCCGGCCCGCGCCAACGACCAGGTCAGCCGTCTCAATAGTCAGAGTTTCATCGAGAGGAGGAAGGCTTTCAAAGGCTGTCACCTTCTGGGAGGCCGTGCGCGTACCAGGAGCCATATCTTCTTTAATAATTTCTCCGGTCCGGCTGCTGTCAAACGTATTTCCCCGGAAAATCCGTTCGCCGATAGTCGCCAGCTGGGGCCGCGTCGTCGTCAGGATCTTGACAAATAATTTTCCTGTATAAGCCGGCCGTATCCAGGTCAGGCTGTCGTCATCCCCTTCGTACCGGCAATCGATGCAGTCAGCAACGAGGCCCAGATTCATAGCGGCAGAGAGCCGTCCGCCCAAATCACGGCCATCGGGAGATGCACCGATCAGCATGGCGCTGGCTTCGTATTTGGTCAGGATCTGCTGGACCGTTTCCGTATACAAAGAAGCATTAAACGATTCCAGTTCCTCACGGCTGACTACAACCGCTATATCGGCACCATAGCCGATAACTTCAGAGGCAGCTTCTTCTGCCCCGTTTCCCACGAGGAGCGCCATCAGGGCTTTGTTTCTGCTGTCAGCCAGTTCCCGGCCTTTCCCCAGTAGTTCCAGGCTGAGCTGTGACGGTTTTCCATCTACCAATTCTATATACACCCAGATATTGTGTTTCTTTTCCATAACCCTGCGCCTCCTTATATCAGTTTTTTCGCTTTCATATCTGCCATCAGTTTCAGGACAGCTTCTTCGGCCGTATTGCCATCAATCATGATGCCGACAGCATGTTTTTCCGGCGCAAATAATTCGGTGACATCTGTTGCCGAGCCGGCACTGCCCGATTCGGCCGGGTCAAGACCGATATCTTCCAGCCGCCAGACATCAAAGACGGCCTTCTTTGCTTTCATTTTGTTGCGGATACTGGGAGAACGGGGCACATTCATCGATTCCATGACTGAGCAGACTGCCGGAAGCGCCGCTTCTACCGTTTCCATTCCGCCGCGATTCTTACGCGTTGCCCGGACTACGCCGTCTTCTGCGGTGAGACTTTCCGCATAGGTAATGAGATTAAATCCCAGATGCTCTGCAATAGCCGGTGGAATTTGTCCCGTATCGCCGTCGGCCGATTGTTTTCCTGTCAGGGCCAGATCGACAGGTGCCAGCTTTTTGATGGCCAGAGCGAGGATTTTCCCTGTCGCCAGCGTATCCGATCCGGCCATCCGTTCGTCAGACAGGAGGACGCCGCCATCGGCTCCCATAGACACACCTTCCCGCAAGGCTTCACTGGCCATAGCCGTCCCCATAGAAACCAGGGTCACTGTACCACCCAGAGTTTCTTTTATGGCAAGGGCCGCTTCAATAGCATTTTTGTCTACAGGGTTCAGCATAGTCGGCGCTCCCACACGAACCAGATTATGATTCTGACTGTCAATCTGGATATCTGAAACAGCCGGTACTTGTTTAATCAGTACTACGATATTCATACAACACTCCTCCTTTATCTTAGCCGGATTACTTATGTATTTATTTTATATATATTATCTCACGGTCACATGAATTTATCAAGAAATAATGTTTATTATTTTATAAAAAAATAGGTAAATTAAAAGCATCCGTAAACGGATGCTGGTTCATATTGCATATGCATACATTGTCTGGTCATCTTACAAATAGCCACGCTCACACAGGCTGACAAATACGCCGTCGCCGATGATGATGTGATCCAGGACGGGAATTTCCATAACATCACCGGCCTGTACCAGACGCCGTGTAACGTCTATATCTTCCTGGCTCGGTTCGGGATTGCCACTGGGATGATTATGCAGCAGTACTACGGCTGCCGCATTGCACTGCAGGGCATAGCGGAACACATCCCTGGCCTTGGCCAGGCTGGCATTGATTGTCCCTACCGTCAGAGTCTGGACGCGCAGGAGCTGGTTTTTCGTCGAAAGGTATACGGCAGCAAACCGTTCTTGCGGCAGAAAGCGCATGTCTTCCATAACGTATTCAGCGATGACCTGGGGAGAACTGAAATCGGGATTATCGCGGCGTACCCGGCAGCGGACGATGCGCCGGCCGAGCTCTACAGCCGCACAGAGAGTGACGGCTTTATCCGGGCCGATACCGCGGATACGGCATAACTCATTCAGGGTAATTTCACCGAGGCAGCCCAGGTTGCTTTCCGGCAGGGATGACATCAGGCTGCGGGCCACATCCAGAACGGAGCAACCCCGTGTGCCGGTCCGCAGGAGAATTGCCAAAAGCTCTGGATCGGTCAGCATGCGTGCGCCGTGCTGGATCAGTTTTTCCCGTGGTTTTTCCCGCGATGACAGTTCTTTGAGACAAGTCATTCGATGATTTTTGCCTTCTGGAGCATCGTGTAGACCTGGGACAGGGGCAGGCCGACTACATTCGTATAAGAACCATTGATTTTTTCAACGAAAACAGCCGCCTTTCCCTGGATACCGTAAGCACCGGCCTTGTCCAACGGTTCACCGGAGCTGACATAGCGTTTGATTTCACTGTCTTTTAACTTCCGGAACCAGACCTTGGTTTCCACCACTTTCGTGTAAGCCTTTTTACCCCGTACCAGTGCCATCCCCGTAAATACGGAATGTTTCCGGTCGGACAGCTCCTGGAGCATGCGGATGGCATCTTTTTCATGTTTCGGCTTGCCCAGGATTTCACCATCGAGGGCCACGACCGTATCGGCACCCAGTACCCACTGGCCCGGATATTTTGCCGATACATCATTGGCTTTGCCCAGTGCCTGGGCCAGGACAAATTTCGCGGGATCCTTCTTTTTGGGTACATCTTCTTCATAGGTGCTGGGATTGACCATATAGGCCACACCGATCTGGGACAGCAGTTCCCGGCGCCTTGGCGAAGCGGAAGCCAGAATTAGCATAACAAAAACCTCCTTATATACAATTATAATCGGCGGAAAATAAGAAACGCCAGAATAATGCCAAGAATACTCAGCAGATTGGGGGCAAAATGAATGCCGAACTGGATCTGCATGACATATAAGTTCAAATTAACGTTCTGGATATTAAAAATTTCATAATGCTGGGACAGCAAAGGCATGAGGCTGCCGAAGCTGACATGGGACAGCAGTTCTCCCAGGATGCCTCCCAGGATGCCGCCGACGACGATAAATAAAATAAAAAGCAGGACACTATGTGTACCTAATACTTTCATATGTACATCTCCTCTGCAGTAGCTACGGACTTCATTATACCGTTATTGCCTTCACAGCGCAATGACAAGACAGAAAAAGGCCGGTTTTCTCAGTTAATTTTAATATACTGAAAAAAGGCGGCCCATTTTCTCACTTTATTTTAATCTTACCGTTTCTTATTTATTTTTCTTCTGCATCTTGGCCCATGTATCCCGCAAGCCGACGATACGGTTTACGACGATATGGTCTTCTGTCGTATCGGGATCGATGACAAAATATCCTTCACGCAGGAACTGGAAGTGGTCGCCTGCTTTATACTGTTTGATGCAGGCTTCAGCCTTGCTGTGATACACATCTAGGCTGTGCGGATTGATCTGGGAGAGGAAATCCTTGCTGTCCGTTTCTTCTTCATCGTCGGTATCGGCATCTTTGAGCAGATAGTCATAGACCCTCGTTTCGATATCGACAGCATCATCAGCATTAACCCAGTGAAGTGTCCCTTTAACCTTGCGATTGGCATTTTTGCCGGTACCGCTCATGCTTTCCGGATCATGACTACAATGGATTTCTACGATATTGCCATCAGCATCTTTGATAACTTCTTCGCATTTGATGATATACGCATATTTAAGGCGCACTTCCCTGCCCGGAGCCAGGCGGAAGAATTTCTTTACCGGTTCTTCCATGAAGTCTTTGCGGTCAATATAGATGTTTTTGCTGAACGTCATCTGACGCGTACCCATGGCTTCATTTTCCTGGTTATTTTCTGCCGTAATGGTTTCGGTCTTGCCATCAGGATAATCCGTAATAACGACTTTGATGGGGTCGATGACGGTCATGATGCGCGGAGCCTTGAGCTTCAGATCTTCACGGATGCAGTATTCGAGGAGGGAAATATCGACGACGCTGTCGGCTTTCGCCACGCCGATGCGGTCGCAGAAATCACGGATGGATTCCGGTGTATAGCCACGGCGGCGGATACCAGCAATGGTCGGCATACGGGGATCATCCCAGCCGCTGACAATACCCTTTTCGACGAGGACACGGAGCTTGCGTTTGCTCATGACCATCTTGGTCACATTGAGGCGGGCAAATTCAATCTGACGGGGCAGCTGGCCTTCCGGGTCTTCCCAGTCCTGGATACACCATTCATAGAGAGGACGGTGGTCTTCATATTCCAGGGTGCAGATAGAATGAGTTACCCGTTCTATCGCATCGGAAACAGGATGGGCAAAATCGTACATAGGATAAATGCACCATTTGTCGCCTGTACGGTGGTGGGATGCATGGAAAATACGATAAATGACAGGGTCACGCATGTTGATATTTGGGCTTGCCATGTCGATTTTGGCACGCAGGACCTTTTCGCCATCGGCATATTTCCCAGCCTTCATTTCTTCAAAAAGGCGCAGGTTTTCTTCGACGCTGCGGTTACGGTACGGGCTTTCCTTGCCTGGCGTATTGAAGGTGCCGCGATATTCCTTGATTTCTTCCTTCGACAAATCATCGACATAGGCCTTGCCCAACTTGATTAACTTGATAGCGTAGTTGTACAGGATGTCAAAATAATCCGACGTAAAGTACAGGCGGTCGCCCCAGTCGAAGCCCAGCCATTTTACGTCATTCATGATATTATCGACGTATTCGACAGTTTCTTTTGTCGGATTCGTATCGTCAAAACGCAGATTCGTAATGCCGCCATATTTCTGGGCCAGCCCGAAATTCAGGCATATCGATTTGGCATGACCGATGTGCAGATATCCATTCGGTTCAGGAGGAAACCGTGTCACAAAACGCTGTCCGTATCTATTGGATTTGAAGTCTTCATCAATGAAATTTTCAATAAAGTTTTTTGCAATTTCAGTACCCATATAGTGTCGCTCCTCGCTATTACAATATAATACTCTCACATTGTATCATAAATATCGGTTCAACACTAGCATATATCAACGTCTTTCCCACTTTTCCAAGCATTTATAAAGTCATATTTCATGGACTGATTTTAATAAACAAGGGCATAGCAAGACGATTTTACCATGCTATGCCCTGTACCCTGACTTATAAGCTTTCTCTAAAAATTTCGATGATTTCCTGGCGGTCCAATATCTTATAGCCGCCATCGAGGATCATCGTCGCATCCGCCAGATCGTCTAGCATTGTTTCGTCAGCTCCCAATTCGCGAATCGACATGGCGACGCCGATTTCTTTCATCCACGCCTCCATGCAGGCCAGTCCTTCTTGCGCCACTTGTTCGTCCGTCTTGCCGGCTGCCTGGACGCCCCAGACGTTTTCGGCAAAGCGTTTGAACTTAGGCAGGCCATAGGGCAGGATATGGCGGTAATACGGCAGGGAAACGGCCGCCAGTGTCATGCCATGAGTCGCATTGGTATAGCCGCCAACGGCCTGTCCCAGCATGTGGACCATCCAGTCACTGGACTTTCCACATGCGACGAGGGTATTCAAGGCCCAAGTAGCCGTCCACATGATGTTACTGCGGGCTTCATAATCCTGGGGATTTTTTATAGCTATACGGCTGGAATGGATGACTGACCGCATCAAGCCTTCACTGATGTAATCACTGGTCGTATCGTCATCGCCGGAGAAATACTGTTCGCAAATGTGATTGAAAATATCATAGATACCGGCTTTCATCTGGTATTCCGGTACAGTCATGGTATAGTGCGGATTGAGGATAGAAAATTTCGGCATCACCTCTTCACTGGCAAAGACATGACCGATTTTCTGTTTCGTATCGCTATTGGTAATGACCGAGCCAGCATTCATTTCCGAACCCGTACCGGCCATAGTGAGGACGCAGCCTACGGGGACGAGCTGGCAATCCGGTTCTTCAAAGCGGATGAAGTATTTGTCCCACGGGTCTTCGTCGCAATGGACAGAAACGGCGACCGCCTTGGCATAGTCGCAGACCGAACCGCCGCCGACAGCCAGCAGCAAATCAGCTTGATGCTGGCGGGCGATATCGATGCCTTCATAGAGTTTCTTCAGTGTCGGATTAGGCATGACCCCGGAAATCTCAACTACATTCTTGTTATTTTTTGTCAGGATGTCCATGACAGCCTGATAGATGCCATTTTTTTTAATAGAGCCGCCGCCATAGATGAGGACGACGTTATGACCATATTCAGGTAGCTCCTGATTCAAAAATTGCAGAGATTGATTACCAAAGTAAAGTTTCGTCGGATTGTGGTATTTAAAATTTCCTAACATAATATATCTCCTCCCCTTAGTGCTGCGTCACTGCCATTACTTTTTTTAAGATATTGTTTTTCATGTAAATTATTCTCCTTAGAATGTTAAATGCACAAGAAACTGTTTTCGTATTCATCGCAAGTCCCCCTTGCTTGACTATAGTATACGACAGCCCATACATATATCAAATGCCTATGGATTTTATTATTCCATGCTTTTTCACTATGGTTATTTTTATATTCCATCCCCACGAGGAACATTGTAAAGACGAGAGAATGGCCTTATACTAAATGAAAGATAGGAATCAATCGTTTCAGAAAGGGTGTATTGTTCATGTTGGATTTACGGGTACTCAATTATTTCCTCACCGTCGCCCGCGAAGAAAGTATCACCCATGCTGCCGAGGCCCTGCACCTATCCCAGCCGACGCTGTCGCGGCAGCTGCGCGACATGGAAGAGATGCTGGGAAAAGAACTGATGATTCGCGGCCCCCGGCGCATTACGCTCACCGAAGAAGGCTTATTCCTGAAAAAGCGGGCTGAAGAAATCCTCTCCCTGGCCAGTCATACGGAAGAGGAACTGCGCAGCGACGACACCGAACTGAACGGGACCATCCGCATCGGCTCGGCCGAATCGGACAGCGTCCGCTTCCTCATGCACGCCGCCCATGACATCCAGGCCAGGTATCCCCACCTGCATTTCCATATCACCAGCGGCGATGGTCAGCAGATGATGGAACTCCTCGACAAGAGCCTCATCGACATGGCTGTCGTCTATGGCCACGTCGATATGGATAAATACGAAGTCCTCCCCTGCCCAACTGTCGACCGCTGGGGCCTCCTCCTGCGCCGCGATAACCCGCTCTCGCAAAAAGAAAAAATCACCCCGCAGGACCTGTGGGATGAAAAACTCATCGTATCCAATCAGGTCCTGCAGGATGACAATCAGGCAGACAGGCTGCGAGTCTGGCTGAAAAAGCCCTTCGCTGACCTGCATATCAGCGCCACGTACAACCTGGCCTATAATGCGTCCCTCATGGTCCGCGAAGGGCTGGGGTCCTGCATCATGCTGGAAAAAATCATCAACGTACCGCCCCATGACCCGGCGCTCTGCTTCCGCCTCCTGGACCCGTTGTTGGAAGATACCTTGTTTATCGTATGGAAACGATTCCAATTATTTTCCAAAGGGACCCAGCAATTCATCCATCTCCTGAAGGAAGAGGCGGAAAAAATAAGCCCGCCGTAAAACCTCAATGTTCAATGTTTTTGATGAAGTGAGCCGGTACGCCGCCGACGACGGTATATGGCGGGACGTCCCTGTTCACGACGGCGCCGGCTGCGACGATGGCATAACGGCCGACAGTAACGCCAGCCGTTATGGTCGCATTGGCCCCGATCCAGGCGCCTTCATCCAGGACGATCCGGCCGGGCATGAGCTCACTCCGTTTATCCGGGTCGGGATGATGATTGAGCGTAGCCAGGACGACATTATGGCCAATGAGGACATTATCGCCGATGAAAATGCCGCCCTGGTCCTGGAACTTGCAGCCGCTATTGAAGAAGACATGCTTGCCAATATGGATATTCTTGCCAAAATCTGTATAAAATGGTGGAAAGAAGGCAAAGGTATCATCGACAGGACGGCCGATGAGCCGTGAAAAAAGTTGGCGCAGCTCTTCCGGTTCGTGGTACTGTGTATTGATTTCCATAGTAATTTTCTGGGCCTGCCGGCTGTAAAATCGCATCGTTTCGATTTCGCCTGCTGTCGTGCCGATGACCGGCTCCCGGTCCCAGCGCTTCAAGGCCTGCGATAAAGATAGCATATAAAGGATCCTTTCTGATGTTCTTACCTTTATTTCAAGGCATCGTCAAAAAATTGGACCAAATCGGCAAAAGGAATCTTATCCATCTGGTCATATAAATCGGTGTGCGTAGCCCCGGGAACGACGATTTCCCGTTTCGGCGCCTTCAATTTGGCATAGGCCGCATCGGCAAAGTATTTCGAGTGAGCTTTCTCACCAGTAATGAGCAGGACCGGGCGCGGACTGATTTCGTCAATGTGTTCCATGAGAGAGAAGTTGAAGAACCCATAAGGCGTCGTCGAATCCCAGGCCAGTGTATTGGAATTGATGGAACGCGGATGATAGGCCCGGCCTACATAGTAATCATAGAAGCCTTTGACGACATCATTGGCATCGTCAGGCAGCTTGTCCGGGAACATCGTGTCATGAGAAACGACATGTCCCTGGGCGTCGACGGCCAGTTCATGCGAACCCGGGATAGGCTGACCTTCTTTTGCTTCTTTATCCCGCATAACGGCCAGATGTTCCTTCACTTTTTCCCGCTGTTCCGGCGTATAGTAATCTCCCTGATAGTGATTGCGGATACTGTCGGACATATCATACATCGCTGAAGTCGCGACGGCTTTGATGCGCGTGTCATTGGCAGCCGCCGTCAAGGCCATACCGGACAGGCCGCAGATTCCGATAGCCCCTACTTTATCGGGATTGACGAATTTCAAATTGCTGATGAAATCGACAGCGGCACTATAATCTTCTACAAAGATATCAGGCGAAGCCATATTACGGCGCGTTCCCCCGCTTTCCCCAGTCATGGACGGATCAAAGGCGACAGCGACATATCCGTGTTTCGCCATTTCCTGGGCATATAAGCCGGAAGATTGTTCTTTGACAGCGCCGAAAGGCCCTGAAATGACGACGGCCTTATATTGCTTCTGGGCATTGAAGTTTTTCGGCAAATAAAGGTGGCCAGCGACGTCAAAACCATAACGGTTCTGAAAGCGGACATTCTTCGCTTCAATCTTGGGGTCAACTTTGAATACCCGTGTATCATTCGTTAATTCGCTGATGGAAGACTGTTTCATCTGCGATTCCGCCTGCAAAACCGCTGCCGGCGTCGCCGCATATGCGGCACCCGTGCCGAATCCAGAAAAAGTAAAGGTACTGACAACCAAAGCAGCCGCTACTAATAAGGCTTTCTGATGTTTTTTCATGTTATATACTCCTTTTTCAACGCTCTTGAATCTCTATCTATTGCTTGATTACAGTATACTTGGTTATCCATTAAATAACAAATACCTATGTGCTTCATTAATCAATGCTTTTTCCCTATACTTATTTGAATAAAAAAAGAGAGCTGTCGCATGAAGCCAAAAATGGCTTAATGCGACAGCCTTCTCCTTTTTCTATCAACGATTCAGGCTCTGGACCCACTGCTGGACCGTACTTTCCGACACATTGGACGGGAAGCGTT
>ERZ791865.1562-NODE-1562-length-20937-cov-8.943396_pt1 | contig 20937 bp, 20 predicted proteins | sample MGYA00509942_ERZ791865 | MGnify/ENA primary metagenome ERZ791865 (study PRJEB30046, sample SAMN00792098) | human gut metagenome | study: EMG produced TPA metagenomics assembly of the A metagenome-wide association study of gut microbiota in type 2...
GTGCAGCCCTTGGCCCGTTGCGGGGTGGGTGGAGTCCAGAGGTAGGGAGGGGGGAATTGGAACACCCCTCCCTACCTCTGGCCCAGCGGAGCGTCTTTGCACGCTGAAAACAAGCAGAAAGTCACCCCGCGGAGCGCAATGCACTTTTCCGGTTCTCTTTTGGTGTCAAAAGAGAACATCCCTCGGCAACAGCCTCTGCCCCCGCGGAGCGCGGTACAAACAAAAAAGCGAGAGCCTTCCGAAAAAACGGAGGACTCTCGCCTTTTTACTATTTTCAGTTATTCTCTGCGCCCTTTTCGCCAAGGGTGACGTTAACGGTCTGCATCTGACCGCCGCGTGCGACGGTGATCTCGATGGTGTCACCGGCCTTGTGGTCCTGCATCAGGGTGCCAAGGTCGCTCTGGGTGGCAACCTCGCTGCCGTCCACGCTCACGATGCGGTCACCGGCCTGCAAGCCCGCCTTGTCGGCGGGGCCGCCCTTGACCACTTCCACGATGTAGACACCGTAGGCGTTCACGCCCAGCTGGGCGGCGGTCTGGGCGTCGGTCACGGCATAGTAGCTGATGCCCAGATAGGGACGGCCGGTCACATAGCCGTTTTCCAGCAGCTCCTGCGCCACCTTTACGGCGTCATTCACCGGGATGGCAAAGCCCAGACCCTCGGCATCGCTGTCGGAGGACTTTGCATTGACGATGCCCACCAGTTCGCCGTTCATGTTGAACAGGCCGCCGCCGGAGTTGCCGGGGCTGACGGAGGCATCCATCTGAATCAGGGACATGGTGTTGACAGAGCTGGAACCCTGAATGCTGACGCTGCGGTTCAGGGCGCTGACGATGCCGCTGGTCACGGTGCCGCCCAGCTCACCCAAGGGGTTGCCCACGGCCATGACGCTTTCGCCCACCTTCAGGTTGTCGCTGTTGCCCACGGTGGCAGGGGTCAGGCCGGTAGCATCGACCTTCACCACGGCGATATCACTGGTGGTATCCTCGCCCACCAGCGTAGCGGGGTAATCTTTGTCGCCGATGCTCACGGTGATGTTGGAAGCGCCACTCACCACATGGGCGCAGGTGAGGATATAGCCATCCGAGCTGATGATGACGCCGCTGCCCGCGCCGCTCTCCACCTGACTCTGGCCGTACCACGACCACTGGGAGTAGACCACCTGCTCAGTGGTGATGACCACCACGCTGGGGCTGACCATCTCAGCCACCTGTGCGGTGCTCAGGCCGGTGCCGCTGGTGGCGCTGATGGAATTGCCGGTGCTGTCGGTGCTGCTGTCAGAGCTGGCCGGGCGCTCCACCTGCTGGATGACCACCTTGCTGCCGCCGCCGTATTTGGCACCCACAAAGCCGCCCGCAAAGCCCATGGCTGCTGCCAGCACCAGCGCCACGGCGCTGCGTGCCAGCTTTTTGCCATTGAACTTCTTCTTGCGGCGGGGCTTTTCCGGCTGCTCCGGGGCGCTGTACTGCGGCTGCTCCGGCGGGGTGGGCGGCACGCTGCCGCCGTCCGCCGGGGCGGTATCGACCGGGCGCGCAGGCTGCGCTTCCGGCTCGTTGTACTGGTTTGCCGTGTTCATGCCGCTGCTGCCCACGTTGGGGTAGCCGGTCTCGTTATTGGAAGCGGAATAATCGTATTCCCACTTGTTCTCGTTTTCCATGTTACTACATCCTTCCCTCAAAGGCCGGTCCGCAGGGACATCTGTTCCTTTGAACTGTCCCTATTGTAACTGCCAAATGTGAAAATCAATCGCTTGCGCCGTGAAGAATATGTGAAATGCGGTCCTGTTTTTCTGCCCTTGACAGCCGCGCCGCCGCTTGCTATTGTAAGGGAAGAAGATTGGCCCGTTAAGGAGGAGCTTTTTTATGGAACTGCGCCGCACCGAACAGGGGTTTGCCCTGTATAAAGAAAAGGACTGCATCGGAGAGTGCACCCTCTCCCCCGCCCCCAAGGGCGCACAGCTTACCGCCCTGTGCATCCTGCCCCGGTGGCGGCGCAAGGGCTACGGCTCCTACCTGTTAAAAGAAGTATTGCGCAGCTTTGGCGGCTATGACCGGGAAGCCGCCACCGTGTTTACCGCCCCGCTGCCGGAAAATGCCGCCGAGCTTGCCTTCTGGGGCAAATTCGGCTTTGCCGCCGAGGGCGGGCAGCTGGTGCGCCGCCGCACCCCGGACTTAACAGCGGTAAAGTTCGTGCAGGACTTTTTAGCCGCCCGGCTGGTGCACCCGCAGCTGTGCGTAGACGCCACCTGCGGCAACGGCGGCGACACCGCCTTTCTGTGCAATCTGACCGCCCCCGCCGGGCGGGTGCTGGCTTTTGACGTGCAGCCCGAAGCCATCCGCTCCACCCGCACCCGGCTGGAACAGGCAAATGTGCCCGCCGAGCGGTACAGCCTTATCTGCGGCAGCCACGCCGACCTATTACAGTATGTGCAGCCTGGCACCGCCGATGCAGTCATGTTCAACTTTGGCTGGCTGCCGGGGGCGGACCATGCGGTATTCTCCACCGCGCAGAGCAGCATCCCCGCCTTGCAGGCGGCGCTGCAGGCGGTGCGCCCCGGCGGCATCGTGAGCGCCATCCTGTACAGCGGGGCGGTCATCGGCTCGGACGAAAAACAGGCGGTGCTGCGTTTTCTGCGCGCACTTCCACTGAAAAGTTTCACCGTTCTGGTGTGTGATTTTGCCAATTGGGCCGAAACTGCCCCTCTGCCCTGCCTGATCCTGAAAAAATAACGAAAACCCTTGCATTATCACGCGTTTTCGTATAGAATAAAGTGCGTATGTGTAAAAACAAGAACCCTCTCAGTCACAGCTGACATCAGGCCGGAGAGGGTTTTCTCAGAAAGCAGGATGGAGGCTCCCATGTAAGACACCGCCTGTCTGCCATTCATTCTCTGCCTTGCAAAGGCAATTTTTATAGGAGAAACTACGATCTATGACAAATCGTGAAGAGATCGAACGCCGCAGGACGTTCGCCATCATCAGCCACCCCGACGCAGGTAAGACCACCCTTACCGAAAAGCTGCTGCTGTACGGTGGAGCCATCAATCAGGCTGGCTCCGTCAAGGGCAAGCAGAGCGCCAAGCACGCCGTGTCCGACTGGATGGACATTGAAAAGCAGCGTGGTATCTCGGTCACCTCTTCGGTGCTGCAGTTCAACTACGCCGGTAAGTGCGTGAACATTCTGGACACCCCCGGCCATCAGGACTTCTCGGAGGATACCTACCGCACCCTGATGGCGGCAGACTCTGCCGTCATGGTCATCGACGCCGCAAAGGGCGTTGAGGCGCAGACCATCAAGCTGTTCAAGGTGTGCACCCTGCGCCATATCCCCATTTTTACCTTCATCAACAAGATGGACCGCGAAGCCCGCGACCCCTTTGAGCTGATGGAGAACATCGAGGAGATCCTGGGCATCAAGACCTACCCCATGAACTGGCCCATCGGCTGCGGCAAGGAGTTCAAGGGCGTGTTCGACCGCAACGCGCGCAAGGTGCTGGCTTTTTCCAGCGACGGCCGCGCCAACGGCGTGAAGAAGGTCAGCGAGACCGAGGCCGAGCTGGGCGACCCCGCACTGGACGAGCTACTGACCCCCTATCTGCACCAGCAGCTGGTGGACGAGATCGAGCTGCTGGATGGCGCTGCCGAGGAGTTTGATCTGGACAAGGTGCTGCGCGGCGAGCTGAGCCCCGTGTTCTTCGGCTCTGCATTGACCAACTTCGGCGTGGAGCCCTTCCTTGAAAACTTCCTGCGGCTCACCTCTGCCCCGCTGGCCCGCGTGGACAGCCTGACCGGCGAGCCGGTGGACCCCTGCCGGGACGAGTTCTCCGCTTTCATCTTTAAAATTCAGGCCAACATGAACAAGGCCCACCGCGACCGTATTGCCTTTATGCGCATCTGCTCCGGCAAGTTCGAGCGCGGCATGGAGGCCTACCATGTGCAGGAGGGCAAGAACATCAAGCTTGCCACCGGCACCCAGCTGATGGCGCAGGACCGCGCCATCGTGGACGAGGCCTACGCCGGCGACATCATCGGCCTGTTCGACCCGGGCATCTTCTCCATCGGCGATACCCTGTGCACCGGCAAAAAGAAGGTCCAGTTCGCGGGCATCCCCACCTTCTCCCCGGAGCACTTTGCCCGCATTGAGCAGAAGGACACCATGAAGCGCAAGCAGTTCGTGAAGGGTATGGAGCAGATCGCGCAGGAAGGCGCCATCCAGATCTTCCGCGAAGTGGGCGGCGGCATGGAAGAAGTGGTGGTCGGCGTGGTCGGCGTGCTGCAGCTGGAAGTGCTGGAGTACCGCCTGAACACCGAGTACAACGTGGAGATCCGGATGCAGCAGCTGCCCTTTGAGCAGCTGCGCTGGGTGCAGAACGACCCCGACACCTACAACCTGCGGGATCTGGACCTGACCAGCGACACCAAGGCTGTGGAGGACATGAAGGGCAACCGTCTGCTGCTGTTCACCTCCGACTGGGCGGTGCGCTGGGCAGAGACTCACAACGAGAGCTTGCAGCTGAGCGAGTTCGGCAACATCTGATAAAAGAGCGCTGCGGAGTGCACCTGCGCTCCGCAGTTCTTTTTTATAGAATAAAAAAACACAACAAAGTATGCCAGACATTGGAATGAGGGTTCCCATTGCGGGGAACACTGCTGGCATGGAGGGTAAAGGATATGCAGAATATCAATATTGGCAAAAGCGGTATTGCCGTGCCGTTTCTGGGCATGGGTACATGGGCCATCGGCGGCGGTGCATGGTGGGGCGATAACGACGACGCACTGTCCGTAAAGGCCATCCAGACCGCCGTGGAGCAGGGCATCCAGTGGATCGACACCGCGCCCATCTACGGGCTGTACCACAGCGAGGAAGTGGTGGGCGAGGCCATGAAGCACATCGACCGCGACAAGGTGGTGCTTTCCACCAAATGCGGCCTGGAGTGGCGGCACGAGTCTCCCATCCTGCACAAGGTAGTGGACGGCGTACAGGTGTACCGCGACCTCTCCGCCAAGAGCATCATCGAGGACGTGGAGGACAGCCTGCGCCGTCTGCACACCGACCATCTGGACGTGCTGTACACCCACTGGCAGAGCCCGGATTTCGGCGTGTACCCGCTGGAAGAGACCATGGAAGCCATGATGAAGCTGAAGGAGCAGGGCAAGATCCGCGCCATCGGTGCTTCCAACGTCACCTCCGACATTATCCGGGGCTACTGCAAGTACGGCCAGCTGGACGTCATTCAGGAAAAGTACAGCCTGCTGACCCGCCGCATTGAAAAGCAGCTGCTGCCCACCTGCAAGGAGCTGGGCGTCTCGGTACAGGCCTACTCCCCGCTGGAGCAGGGGCTTCTGACCGGCAAGGTGACCATGGACACCACCTACCCGGAGGGCAGCACCCGCAACACGAACCCCTGCTTCCAGCCCACCCGCCGGGCACAGGCGCTGGAACTGCTGGCAAAGTGGGGCGACCTGACCGAGAAGTACGACTGCACCATGGCGCAGCTGGTCATTGCCATGACCGCCCGCATGATCCCCGGGCTGCACGTTCTGTGCGGTGCCCGCAAGCCGGAGCAGGTGCTGGACAACGCCGGTGCGCTGCACATCAAGCTGGACGGCGCCGACGCCGTCCGCATGAAGTGGGACGTGGACGCGATCTCCTAAACGCAAACCGGGCAGATGCCGTGAAAAGCACCTGTCCGGTTCTTTTTATCAAGTTTCGTGGATTGCCGATACCGTTTTTTCACAGAAAGACTATACTAAGGTGGAAAATGGAGGAATGAAACAATGAAGAACGGGATCATTGATGTGGGCGGCGGCCTGCGGGGCATTTACGGTGCCGGTGTGCTGGACCGCTGTCTGGAAGAGGGCATCCACTTCGACTGCTGTATCGGCGTGTCGGCGGGCAGTGCCAATATGAGCTCCTACATTGCAGGCCAGCATGGCCGGAACAAGCCCTTTTATGATGAATACAGCTTCCGCAAGGAATATATGAGTGTGAAAAATCTGGTGCAGAAGCATTCTTATCTCGATCTGGGGTATGTCTATGGTACCCTGAGCAACCGGGGCGGCGAGAACCCGCTGGATTACCCCGCCATGATGGCAGACCCGGCAGAGATGATCGTGGTGGCTACGGATGCCCGCACCGGAAAGGCCCGATATTTTACGAAAGCGGCGATGAAGCAGGACGACTACACCCCGCTTATGGCCTCCTGCTGCATCCCGGTGGTGGATCAGCCCATCTTTATTGAGGGTACACCTTATTATGATGGCGGCCTTGCCGACCCGGTGCCGCTGGAAAAGGCATTGGAGATGGGCTGTGACCGGGTGGCAGTCATCCTGACAAAGCCTGTGACGGCCGAGCGGAACAATAAGCGGGACGAAAGGCTCTCCCGTCTCATCTGCCGCAGATACCCGGAGGCCGCCAAAGGGCTGACCCAGCGTGCCCGGCGGTACAATGACGCTGTCCACAAGGCCCTTGCCATGGAGCAGGAAGGCAAAGCCTGTGTCATTGCCCCGGACAGCACCGAGGGCATGTCCACCTTGACCAAAGACAAAGAGAGTCTGGAAAAGATGTACGAGAAGGGCCGCAGGGATGCGGAGAAGCTTCTCCAATGGTACTGATCAAAATGAAAGGGACTGTTGCACAAGGAAGAAAGCCTGTGCAACAGCCCCTTTTATTTTTGAAACCCTCTCAGTCACGCCTTGCGGCGTGACTGAGAGGGTTTGTCCCTGCGCAAAAAAGAAAAACTTATTCTCCCCTTGCCAGCGCTTGCAGCTTTTGCTTGTCCAGCACCTGCACCCCGCCGCGGTACAGGCGTACCCAGCCCTCCTGCGCGAAGTATTTGAGCATCCGGCTCACTACCTCGCGGGCAGAGCCCATGTACTTTGCCATCTGGTCGTGGGTCATGCGGAGGTCTGCGCCGCCGGTCTTGGCAAGCTCATCGGTCAGAAAAATCGCCAGCCGCCGGTCAGCGCTCATGAACAGAATCTGCTGCATCGTCCACATGGTATCGGAAAAGCGCTCTGCCGTCATCTGGTAGGCGTAGCAGCGCACATAGACGTTTTCCTGCATCAGCTGCCGGAAGATGCCCGCGCTGATGCACAGCGCTTCGGTGTCCTCCTCGGCGTCGATGTAGAGGTCGATGTTCACCGCGTCCATCACGCAGGAGGCGGACAGGATGCACACCTCCCCGCCGAACAAGCGGTACAGCGTCACATCCCTGCCGTCCTCGGACAGCAGATAGCTGCGCAGCTGTCCGCTGCGCAGCAAAAGGATGCCCACGCAACTTTCCAGCGGGCTGTGCACCCGGGCGCCTTTTGCGTAGTGCACCGGGCGGGTAAAGCGGCACAGCCGCTCCTGCTCTGCCGGGGTCAGCTGCTCCCAGAACGGAAACGCACAAGCTAGACACCGGGCGTGCGGAGATGTTTCAGCCATACGGCTCACCCCTTTCGCAGCGCCTTGGCGGCTTCCGTACCCGCCAGTGCGCCCTCATAGACCGCTTTTGCCACCTGCAGCAGCCCGCCGGTGCAGTCTCCGGCGGCGTACAGGCCGGGCACGGTGGTCTGCATTTTGTCGTCCACCACGATGCGGCTGCCCTCTACGGCAGCGCCCAGCTTTCGGGCAAGTGCGGTGCTGCCCGCCACGCCCAGCGCCACAAATACGCCGGATACCTCCCGCACCGCGCCGCCCTCCAGCTGCACGCCGGTGACGGTCTGCTCGCCCAGAATGGCTTCCACCTTCTGGGTGCAGACGGCTACCTCGGGCGGGAAGTCTGCGGTCAGGGCTGCGCCGTTCGTCAGCAGGGTGACGCTTTTTACCACTGGCAAAAGCGCCTGCACCTCATGCAGGGCGTACTCGCCGCTGCCCAGCACCGCCACGTCCTTTCCGCGGTAGAAAAAGGCGTCGCAGGCGGCGCACCAGCTTACGCCGTGGCCTTCCAGCCCGGTCAGCCCCGGGATGCGGGGCACCGCGCGGGAAGCACCCGTTGCCAGAATCACTGCGTCTGCCGTGTACGCGCCTGCCAGCGTTTCCACGGTCAGACGGTCGGTCCATGTCAGCCCCACAGCCTCGGTCTGCACAAATTGCACCCCCAGCCGCCGGGCGTTCTCGATGCTGCGGCGTTCCAGCTCCGGCCCGGAGACCGGCTGGGCAAAGCCGTAATAGTTTTCGATCTTTTCGGCGCGCGCCAGCGCCCCGGAGCCCTTGGTCAGCACGGTGGTCTGCACCCCGGCGCGCACGGCGTACAGGGCAGCGGACACCCCCGCCGGGCCGGAACCTACGATGACGATGTTGGACATGGTGTTGCTCCTTTGCATGGTTCATTGCCCTTATTATACACCAAAGCCGCGCAAATTTCTGTGACCGGGTCGCAAAAACTTTTTGAGCGGCGGGCACTGTTCAAGCTCCGGGGCGTGTGCTATACTGTTGTCATGTTAAAATTTCTGCCACAGGGGGCTTTTGCTTTATGTCCAAACAACGTCTGCTTTTCATCACCACCGGCGGCACCATTGCCAGCGTGCGCACCCAGCAGGGGCTAAAGCCTGTGCTTAGCAGCGAGGAACTGCTTGCCCATCTGCCGGAGCTGAAGGAGCTGTGCTGCCCGGAAACGCTGGCGCTGTGCAGCATCGACAGTACCGACCTCGGGCAGGAGCACTGGCTCATGATGGCACGCGCCATTCAGGAAAACTACGCCTTGTACGATGGCTTTATCATCTGCCACGGCACGGATACGCTGGCGTACTCTGCGGCGGCGCTCTCTTATCTCATCCAGAACGCGGATAAGCCCATCATCCTCACCGGCGCGCAACAGCCCATCTCCAACGAGATCACCGACGCCAAGAAAAACCTGCGGGACAGCGTGGTCTGCGCCATCGACCCGGGCAGCCGGGGCGTGATGGTGGTGTTTGGCGGACACGTCATCGCGGGCACCCGCGCCAAGAAGAACAAGACCATCAGCTACGACGCCTTTGCCTCGGTCAACTTCCCGGAGCTGGCGCTGGTGCAGGGCGACCGGCTGGTGCGGTACATCCCCTCGCCGTGGCCCACCGGCCCGGTAGAGTTCAGCCGCTCGCTGGACAGCCGGGTGTTCCTGCTCAAGCTGACCCCGGGCATGTCCCCGGCGCTCATCCCGGAGATCTTCCGTCTGTACGACTGCGTCATCGTGGAGAGTTTCGGCGTGGGCGGCATCCCGCAGCAGCTGATGGACGCCTTTGCCGCCGGGCTGGGCGATTACGAGACCACCCACAAGGTGCTCATCATGACCACGCAAGTCACCTACGAGGGCAGCGACGTGGGCGTGTATGAGGTGGGCAAGCGGGTGCGCAACCGTTTCCGCTTTTTGGAAGCTCACGATATGACCATCGAGGCGGTGGTGACCAAAAGCATGTGGCTGCTGGCACAGAACTGCGAAAGCTTTGACCAGCTGCAGCAGCGGTTCTACCGTCAGGTGAACTTTGACACCTTCTATCACTGAGCATCACTGCTCAGAACACCAGCTGCACCAGCAGTACATAGCAAAGGGTGCCCCCGGCTACGCTGAGCAGGGTCTGGTGTTTCCACTTGTGCAGCGCGATGGTGGCCAGCAGCGCAAGCGCTTCCGGGATGCCGTGACTGCCGGAGAACGGGGTAACGCCCTTCAGGCAATAGACGATGAGCATCCCGAAGATGGCGGCGGGCAGCACCCGCCCCAGATACCGCACCACCTCCGGCGGCTGCTGCTCCTTGCTGGAAAAGATCAGAAACGGCAAAAACCGGGTAAGCATGGTGGCGGCGGTGCACACCGCAATAGTAAGCCCCATCTGAACTGCGGTCATTTCTCTACCTCCCCGGCTGCTTTTTCCATCGGACGGCGCAAGGCCAGCAGCAGCACCAGAATGCCGCCCATGGACGGCAGCAGAAAGCTGCCGGAGCCAAATACCATCAAGCACACCAGCGGCACGGCAAGCCCGATCAGGGCACTGCCGTGCTGCTTATCTTTTTCCCACTGGTTCAGGAAGATGACCGTGAACATTGCGGTCATGACAAAATCCACGCCCTCGGTGCTAAAGGGCAGTACGGTGCCCAGCGCAGCCCCAAGCCCGGCACTGCCCACCCAGTAAAGCTGATCCAGCAGGGTGATGAAGAACATGAACCAGCCCTTGTCCACCCCTTCCGGCGGCGCTGCCGAACAGGTGATGGAAAAGGTCTCATCGCTCATGGCAAAGATCATGTAAAAGCTGCGCCAGCCGTAGCCTTTATAGCGCTCCAGCATGGCAAGGCCGTAGAACAGATGCCGCGCCTGGATCATCAGCGCCATCAGAAAGGCCGACAGCGGCGAGAACGCGCCCAACAGCAGGCTTGCCAGCACGAACTCCAGCGAGCCGCCGTACACGACAGTGCCCATGAGCATGGGCATCCACACCGGCAGCCCCAAGGACTGCACATAGATGCCGTAGCCCAGCCCCAGCACAAAATAACCCGCCAGCACCGGGATGGTCTGCGGAAAAGCCGCCCGCAGCGCCCGCAGACAGGGGTGCGGCAGGGCGGGAGAAACGGTTCGGGACAGATGCTGCATAGAAAAGCTCCTTGCTTTGCGGGAACAGCGGGCAGCCGCCTATATACCCACATGTATTGTATGGAATAAGTGATTTTTATTATAGCACATCCCGGCGCTTTTGCAAGACGGCGGGCGTCCATGAAAAAACGCTCCTCACGGCCGAAGGCCGTGAGGAGCGTTTTTAAACACTTTTTACTCTACCTCTTCATCCGCAAAGATCCACAGCACCTCGTTGATATGGGAGCCGCTGCGGGAGTAGGGGGTCACACGGATGCAGAAGCTGCGGCCATCCGTCTTGCGGTAGCGGTGCTCCAGCAGGTTGCTGCTGAACACGGTGCTGCGCACAAGGCCGAAATCGAACAACTTTGCAAAGTTTTCTCTGTCCTCGGGCGCTACCAACGTGTCGCGGTAGTTGGTCAACGCAGCGCGGAAAGAGCCGCCGCAGGTGTCCAGAACGGACTGGAAGTAATCCGGCACAATAACGGGGCGCACGGTGTCCTCCTGCAAGTCCACCACGATTACGGTCTTGTATTTGGGGGCAAGCACCTTCAAAAAGTGCTCCGCGTCCCGCTTTTCCTGCAAGGTGCGCTCCATCTTTTCGTTCAGGCCTTCCAGCTGGCGGGCGTGGCCGTTGTGGTCGTAGTAAGCCTGCCGGTCCTGCCGCATGGCAGCCTCGGCCTTGGCCACAGCTTCGTCCAGATGGCGCAGGTCGGTAGTCTGCTGGATGCCTACGGAAATAGCATAGTCCTTTTCCTTCAGGAAGGCACGCATCCGGTCTGCAGTGCTCCACACACTGTAAGGCGGCTCGTTGGGGGTCAGGATGACAAATTCATCGCTGCCAATGCGGTACACCCGGCTGGTAGCAAAGAACTTGCGGGCGGCGTTTGCCAGACAGCACAGCAGGGTGTCGCCGCTGCGGTGCCCCAGATGCTCGTTTACCTCGTGCATCCCGACCACATCAATGTAGGTGCACACCACGGATTCGTACCCGCTGTTGGGCAGCTCCCGCAGGTCGGCTTCGTACCGGCTGCGGTTGGCAAGGCCGGTCAGGGTGTCGTGGCTGTAAGAGAAGTCCAGTTCCTCGCTGAGCTGGTCGGCCTGTGCGTCGTTGCGCACCAGCACGGTCGCCCACGGGTTCTGGGCGCAGCAGCCACGGCAGGGCAGCATCTCTGTGGTGACCCAGATATACTGGCCGGACACGTTCTCGCGGTAGCGGTAGAACTCCGGCGCGGTGGCGTGGTACAGCACAGAGCGCAAGGCCTCCAGATCGGTCTGCTCCAAAAACAGGTCTGCGTCCTCCTCGTGCACGATCTTCTCGTTCACCAGGCGGTCGCAGTAGTTGACAAAATCCTCTTCTTTTTCCAGATCCGCACCCAGCAGGCGGGCGTCCCGCTTGATCACCCGGTACGCACCGGTGGCAAGGTTCAGCAGCGAGATCTCCAGCACGTTATCGGTAAAGATCTGGTACGCCTGCAAGGCCAGCGCAGTCTTTTCGGTGCTCGGGTTCTCCACCCGGCGGTCACGGCGCATCAGGTCGCGGCGCAGATCCCAGTAATCCTGATTGGTGGGATCTGCCAGCAGTTTTTCGGCGTTTTCCACCGGCATGGGCTTGAAGAAATAGTAGCCCTGCGAGTACAGACAGTCTGCGGCTTGCAGCATGGACACCTGTTCCGGGGTCTCCACGCCCTCGGCGATGATGGGCAGGTTCAGCCGGTGTGCCATATCCACCACCGACTCCACGATCTGCACACCCTTGCTGCGGTTCTCCTGATTCATGTCGATGAGCTTCATGTCCAGCTTGATGGCATCGACGTTGGTATCCTTGAGCATATTCAGCGAGGAATACCCGCTGCCGAAGTCGTCCATCATGACCGAGAAGCCCTTGCGGTGCAGCCCCTGAATGGCGCTTTCCACCATCTGGGTGTCCTCGGCCACCATGGTCTCGGTGATCTCAGCCAGCAAAAGCTTTGGCTCCAGCTTATATTTTTCCACCAGATCTGCAAAGATCTGCGGCACATCCAAGTTCAGGATATCCTGCACCGAAACGTTCACCGACACCGGCACAAGGTTGCTGCCGCTTTCCTGCCACTTCTGCAGGGTCTGGCAGACGGATTCCCAGATGTACTGGTCCAGCCTTGTCACAAGGCCGGTGCGCTCCAGCAGCGGCATGAACTCGGCGGGAGGAACACAGCCCCGGGTGGGGTGGTTCCAGCGCACCAGCGCTTCCATGCCCACGATGGCGCGGGTGATGCTGTTACACTTAGGCTGCAGGAAGAAGCAGAATTCGTGGTTGTCCAGTGCGTGCTCCAGCTCGCCCAGCAGCTGCTGCTGTTCTTTCAGCTCGTTGAGCATGGTGGGCTCAAAGCGGTGCAGGTAGCCGCTGTCTGTCGTTACACCGGCGATCTGCGCGTAGTTGCATAGGGTGGCGGCATCCGCGCCGGGGTTTGCCTGCATGGGGCACACGCCCATTACCACAAAGAAGGTGACATCCTGTCTGCCGGCATTCATGCAGGCTTGCAGCGTGGCAAGCACAGCGGTCTGCTCGGCTTTTTCGTCCGGCAGGCACAGGAAAAAGTCATCATTTCCAAAATAGCCCACAGGATATCCGGTCTGCTTGCTGTAACCCAGCAGACAGTTTGCCACCGTTTCCAGCAGAGCATCACCCTTTTCGGTGCCGTAAAGCTCGTTATAAAGCTTGAAGTGCTGGATATCCACAGCGGCGACAGCCCATTCCGTTCCCTGATGCGCGGTCAGGAATGTATGCAGGGCCTGTAAAAATGCGTCCTTGCGGTCGATTCGCTCCAACGCAGCAGATGCCGGTGCGGCGGCATCTGTTTTGGTCTTTCGTTCCTCTGACATGACGATTCCTCACAATTTGGATAGATTGAATGCGGATAAGCCGATTGCGGTCGGTTTGTATACTTTATAATCAGTATAACACGGTTTCAGTCGTTTTGAAATAGTTTTTTCACACTTTATAACAACATTATTCGAGCAACGCGCAACAAAAATGCCACACACGGCAGCGCCGGTGCGGCATTCGGAGTCATTTGGGTTTCTTGTTGTCGTCCTTGTTTTCCTGCTCGGCGCGGTGCAGCATCTCCCGCAATGTGGGCAGGGTGCGCAGCTTTTTGCCGTGCCGGAGCTTCGGGTAGGCGCGCAGCATACGGCGCGGGCCCACGATGCGGGGGGTGCGCAGCAGCTGTGCCTGCATTTCCTCGCTGCGGGCTTGCAGCTCTGCTGCCAGCTGTTCCAATTGCAGCAGCTCGGCGGCGCGCTCGGCGGTGCCCTTGGCAGCAAGGCGGGCGGCGTTGGCAGCTTCGGCAGCGTTCAGGCGGGCGTCCTCGCTGGCGCGGCGGGCAGCTTCGCTGGCCTCAGCGGCCTTGGCGCGGATGGCAGCCAGCGTCTCACGGGCAGAGGGACGCTTTTCGGCGGCGTCCCGCGCCTCGGCGGCGGCAAGCTTGAATTGCAGCCGTCCCTCGTCCAGTTTCTGGTCGGCGTTCAGGGTGGTGGTACCCAGCAGCTGGGTCATGGCGTCGCTGACGGCGTGGATACTGTCTCCCAGCTGCTCCATAGTGTCCAGCGTATCAGCCAGTGCAGAGGCAGCAATGGCGGTAGCCACCACGTCCACCGCATATACGGCATACAGAAAGCACATGAGGATGACCCCCACAAAGGGCGGGATCAGGGCTACAAGGTCGGCCACCACCGGGTGCACGATGCGCATGACCACCAGCGTGCCCACGCCCCACAGCAGGCAGAATTCCAGACAGATATAGCCCCCGATATTAAAGGGAAAATCGCTGTAATCCCACCAGCGGGTGTGGTAGAGCTTATACAGTGCCCAGCCGCCCACCAGTTCCAGCGCACTGGGCAGGATGACGCCGCCTATATACAGCAGCAGGATGCTGTGCTGCAAGGGCGTAAGGGCAAACAGCACGATGATCATGCCAAAGCCGTAGATGGGGCAGACCGGGCCGTTGAGGAAGCCCCGGTTCACCAGCTGACCGGTGGTGGCGGCGGCATAGATGACCTCCAGACACCAGCCTATGCAGGAGTAGATCAGGAAATAGGCCAGAATATGGTACAGCGAAAAGCCGCATACCACGGTATCGGTAAGAAAGCTTACCATAGGCACCTCCGTTCTTCAGTTCTGTTTGGATACGATCTTATATTCGTCCCCCGGCTCAAAAAAGGGACAGGCAGCGGTGCTGTGGGCAAGATAGCGTGCCATCTCGTCCTCGTCCAGCGCAGCGCCCTGCGCGCAGTAGTAGCTGCCGTATTCGTCCTGAATATTATTCAGGCACAGCTCACAGGGGTCAGACATTTCCTTCGCCTTCCTGCGCGGCGGCTTCGGCAGCGGCAGCTTCGCGTGCCATCCGCTTGAGCACCTTGGGGTCTACCCATGTCACGCTGTCGGCACCGGGCTTCTTGCGGGCAATGAGTGCCTTGATTTTAATTCCCATCTCGGTGAACATGCCCTCGTGCTCGGTGCGGATGTTCCACGCCGGCTCGTTCTCGTGGAGGTCGTAGGTGATCCACTCGATGTCGTAGCCGGAAGCAGGGAAATACTCCACGCTGTCCCGGAACAGGTCATCGTCGTCGGTCTTGAAGTAGATCTCGCCGCCGTCCTTCAAAAACTCGCGGTAGGCGATGAGCTGGCGCGGGTAGGTAAGGCGGTGCTTGTGGGAGGAGTCGTTCTTGCTCCACGGATTGCAGAAGTTGATATAGATGCGGCTGACTTCGTCCTCCGGGGTGATGACGCCCTTGATGCGCTCGATATCGGTGCTCATGATCTTCACGTTGTCGATGGGGTGCCCCGCTGCCTGATAGGCGGCTTCGATCTTGCGCTTGGCAAGGATGAGCACCTTGTCGGTGATATCGATGCCCAGATAGTTATTTTCCGGGTGGGCGCAGGCCAGCTGGGAGATGAAGCCGCCCTTGCCGCAGCCCAGCTCCAGAATAAAGGGCTGCTCCGGGCGGGCATACTGGCCGTGCCATTTGCCGCCCCAGATAAGGGGTTCGTGCACATGGAAATCCGCAGCCATCAGTTCGTCGTGGGCATAGGGTTTGAAACGCATTCTCATAGTTTGTTGTTCTCCTTCAAAAATCTCTCCACCTGCTCCGGGGTGGCGGCGCAGCTGCCCTGACAGATGCCGGGCTTGCCGCCGCCGCGTCCGTTCAGGGCGGCGTTCAGTGCTTTGGTCAGGGCGCGCACATCGCCGTCCCGCTGGGCAAGGCAGTAGCCGGTGCCCTTTTCGGTGGGGGTCAGGGCGGCGCACAGGCCGGTGGTGGCTTCGGTCAGACGCACAGCCAGCCGGTGCAGCCCGTCCGGGTCCAGTCCCGGCAGGGTGCGGATGGCGTCCGCATCGGGCGCGGTCAGCTGCGCAAGGGCGTCAAACAGCTGGCTACACAGTCCAAAGTGTGTAAACTTGAGTGCAGTATACTCGTCGTAGACCCGGTGCACCGCCACAGCGGTCTGGTCGGCCTTGGCAGAAAGCAGCGCACCGATGTCTGCCTGCCGGGCGCGCATGGCCTGCGCCGCCGCCAGCGCACGGGCTCCGCACACCACGCTCAGCCGCACACCGCCCTTGTAGTTCTCGCTGGCAAGGATCTTGATCTGCCCCACCTGACCGGTGGTGCGGGTGTGGGTGCCACAGCAGGCGCAGACGTCCGCGCCCGGGATGGTCACGATGCGCACCTGCCCCTCGATCTCTTTTTTGGAGCGGTAGACAAGGGCGGCAAGCTCCTCCCGGGTGGGGTATCTGACCAGCACCGGCACATCCTGCCACACGATGCGGTTGGCGGCAAGCTCCGCCTGCCGCAGCCCCTCGGGGCTGATGGGCACGCTGGTGTCCATGCGCACCACCTCGGTGCCTACATGGAAACCCACGTTCTCTGCCCCGAACATCTGGTGCAAAATGCCGGAGAGGATATGCTCGCCGGTGTGCTGCTGCATCTTATCGAACCGCCAGTCCCAGTCGATGCAGCCGGCAACGGCTGCGCCGGGCGCGGCGGCAGCGGGCAGGGCATCCACCGTATGCCAGATGATGCCGGCCTGCTCGTGGACGTCCGACACCCGCAGCACCGTGCCGTCCGGCAGGGTCAGCGTGCCCCGGTCGGCGGGCTGACCGCCGCCCTCTGGGTAGAACACCGTGCCGTCCAGCGCGATGCGCCCGCCGCCGGTCTTTTCGTCCGGCTCTGCGGCAAGGATGACGCTTTCGCATCCGGTGCGGAAAGCGTCCTGCTCAAAATATTTTTCTGTGCGCTGCATCGCGCGAGTACCTCCTGTAGATAGAACGATTGAAAATGCCCAAAGTACCCCTTCCGTCTTGCCGCTTTGCGGCAATCCACCTTCCCCAAGGGGACGGCTTCAACGGTGGCGATAAAGTTTCCGGCATAGTCCAAAGGCACCCCCTTGGGGGAGCTGCTGAGCGCAGCGAAGCTGAGGGGGTACCCCATAAAAACCAGTATACCACGATTTTTGCCTGTGGAAAATAGTTTGCGGTTATGTTATGATAGGAAACAACGAATATTCCCGAAAATTGACAGCGAGGAAGGTAACGGATCATGCGTGAAAGTGGTATTCTGATGCCGGTATCCAGTCTGCCCGGCCCTTATGGGATCGGCTGCTTTGGCAAGGCGGCATTTCAATTTGTGGATTTCCTGTCTGCAGCAGGCCAAACGATCTGGCAGCTGTTGCCGCTCAGCCCCACCGGCTACGGCGACAGCCCCTACCAGAGCTGCTCTGCCTTTGCGGGCAACCCCTATTTTGTGGACTTGGAAGCGCTGGAAAAAGAAGGTCTGCTGACCGCCGCAGACCTCAAAGCCGAAAGCTGGGGCAAAAACCCGCTGGAAGTGGACTACGGCACTTTGTACGTCAGCCGCTTTGCGGTGCTGCGCAAGGCCTACGCCGCATGGCGCAGCCGGTGCGCCGGGCTGCACGGCTGCACCTACTACTATCCCGACGACTACTACGCCTTTACCCTTGCCAACGAGGACTGGCTGGAGGACTATGCCCTGTACATGGCGCTGAAAGTCGCCAACAAGATGAAGAACTGGGTGGAGTGGGACGCCCCCTACCGCCGCCGCGACAAGGCCGCGCTGGCTGCCTTTGCTGCCGCAAACGAAGAGGAGATCGGCTTCTGGAAGTTTGTACAGTACAAGTTCAGCGTCCAGTGGCAGGCCGTCAAGGCCTATGCCAACGAAAAGGGCGTGCAGATCCTGGGCGATATCCCAATCTACGTCTCTGCCGACTCGGTGGACGCATGGGTGGGCGGCAAGCTGTTTGAGCTGGACGCCGACGGCCGCTTTGCCCGGGTGGCGGGCTGCCCGCCAGACTACTTCTCCGCAGACGGTCAGCTGTGGGGCAATCCCCTGTACGACTGGGCGTACCACAAAAAGACCGGCTACGCATGGTGGATCCAGCGGGTGCGCCACGCACTGGGCATCTACGACCTGCTGCGCATCGACCACTTCCGCGGCTTCGACACCTACTGGGCCATCCCGGCAGACAGCACCACCGCCCGCACCGGCAAGTGGGAGAACGGCCCCGGCATGGAGCTGTTCGATGCGCTGGAAGCTGCACTGGGCAAGCTGCCCATCATCGCCGAGGACTTGGGCGAACTGTTCCCCAGCGTGCGCAAGCTGCTGGCCGACAGCACCTTCCCGGGCATGAAGGTGCTGCAATTTGCCTTCGGCGGCGGAGACAACGAGTATCTGCCCCATAACCACGTCAAGAACGGTGTGGTCTACCCCGGCACCCACGACAACACTACCCTGACCGACTGGTGGGAGAACGGCGCTTCCGAAAAAGAAAAGGCCACCGCTGCGGCCTATCTGCACCTTACCCCCTGCAAGCCCACCGCCAAGGAGGTGGCAGCGGTAAAGACTGCCGCCGCGCGCACCGCTCTGCTGCGGGCGGCGCTGGGCTCGGTGGCCGACAGAGCCATCATTCCCATGTACGACTGGCTGGGTCTGGGTGCCGAAGCGCACCTGAACACCCCGGGCAAGCTGGGCGGCAACTGGGCATGGCGTGCCAAGGCCGGTTTTGACTCCAAAACCCTTGCCGCGCAGATCGAAGCCGAGTGCGCCGTGTACTGCCGCTGCAATGCAGACGTTCAAAACGTGAAAGAATCAGCAATTTGACAGAATTGTAAAAACTGCCGTAAAAATTTGTGCGTTTTGCTGGAAAAATCTGTATTTCAATGGTATAATAGCCATAAGTTCCCGGATTTGTGGGAAAATTGGAATTTCGCCCGTCGGAAGCGGCGGCGCGTACTGATGATGGGGAAATTACAGATGGACAGAGAATGGACAGAGCAGGATCTGCGCGCCTTTGTCGAGGGCGCACAGGCTGCGTTTGAGACGGTATTGCTGGACGAGCTGCCACAGGACACCGGCTGGCAGGACGAGGGCTTACAGGTGAGCTATACCCTGTGCAACGGCCGGGTAAGCTGTGTGCTGCACCGCACAGTGCGGGCAGACGGCAAACTGTGGCGGATCACCATGTCTGCCCCTCTGGCAGGCAATCTGCTGCCGGAGGAGCGCATGAGCGCCCGCGAGCGGGAGCTGTGCCGCGAGGACCTGAACCACGATTTTCTTTCCGGCGTGTACAATCGCCGCTATCTGGAGACCGTGATCGCCGCCGAGCTGGATTGCTGGGCAGAGCAGGGGCGCAAGGCCGCTGTGGCGCTGATATCGCTGGATCACGGCGCACAGCTGCGGGACACCTACGGTCAGCCGGTGATGGATCAGCTGATCTGCTTTGTGGCAAACCAGTGGAAAAAGTATTTCGATATCCCGGGCAGCCAGATCGTCTGCCGCCTGACCGGCACCACCTTTGTGGTAGGCTGTCTGGATATGGACGGCGGCCAGCTGGCCGAGCAGATGCGGAATATCTACGCCGAAATGCCCCACGAGTGCGTCACCTCTATGGGGATGATGAAGCGAGTGCCCTTTACCCTGAGCGTCGCAGTGGCAGGGCTGGACGAGCTGGACAGCGCCGCCAGCTGCTGGCAGCGCCTGTACGCCATCTGTGACGAGCGGCTGCGCGGCATCCAGATCTCCGGCGGCAATAAGATCTGCTGAGAAACAACGTATATAATCCCCCTTTGGGCACATAATAGATGCCAAAGGGGGATTTTTTGTATGGAAAACCAGAAAAACGACAACCTGAACCTGCTGGAAGCGGTGGTGCAGAACACCGAAATGGGCAAGAACACCTTGGAGCAGATTTTACCCATGACCAACGATGTACAGTTCAAGGCGGAACTGCTGCGCCAGCGCAACATTTATCATCAGCTCAATCAGGAGGCGCACACCGCCATCGAAGCCTGCGGCGGCAGCGCGCAGGGGCAGAGCACCATGGCAAAGCTGAACACGAAAATGGGCATCGGGCTCAAGACCCTTACGGACAAGTCCACCCGCAATCTGGCCGAGATGCTCACACAGGGCAGCGGCATGGGGGTGGTGGACTGCGTAAAAAGCTGCAAGGACTACCCCAACGCCGCCCCGGGCGCAAAGCGCCTTGCCCAGCGGCTGCAGGATTTTGAAGAGGATAACCGCATCCAGCTGGAACGGTTTTTGTAATGCGTTCTACCCCATGAAAACGCCCGGAGTGCATCCCTGACCGTTACAGCACTATAAACAGTGTGCCGGCGGTGATGAGGGCGCAGCCGATGAGGCTTTTGGCGGTAAAGGGCTCATGCAGCACCACAAAAGCCAGCGCAAGGGTGATGACCACGCTGAGCTTATCAATGGGCACTACCTTGGACGCTGCACCGATCTGCAACGCGTGGTAGTAGCACAGCCAGCTTGCGCCGGTGGCAAGGCCGGACAGCACCAGAAACAGCCAGCTGCGGCGGGAGATCTCCGCAATACCGGCCTGCGTACCGGTAAGGAACACCATGCCCCAGCTCATCAGCAGCACCACCGCCGTGCGGATGGCGGTGGCAAGGGTGGAGTTGACCCCCTCGATGCCGATCTTTGCCAGAATCGAGGTAAGGGCGGCAAACACCGCCGACCCCAGCGCGTAAACGAACCACATGGAAAACGCCTCCTTTTTGCCCCAGTATACGCCTTTGTGTGACGGAACACAAGGCTGCCGGGAGGAGGACGATTTGGAATGGCCTCCGCTTTGCTCTGGCCATAATCAGCGGAAAGAATATTTTTATTTGTAGTTCCGAAACGCCTGCGGGCGTTTCGGAACTACTTTTTCACGGGAAGGGGTTTAGAACGAACTCCCTCAGTCAAAACCTGCGGTTTTGCCAGCTTCCTCGGGGAGGGAGCCTTTGGCATGGCGGCAAAGTTTCTGGCTAAACCGCAAAGCTTGCGGGCGTGCTCGCTCCCCCTTGGGGGAGCTGTCGCGCAGCGACTGAGGGGCTATAAATGGAGAAGCGAAAAAAGCG
>ERZ791865.1568-NODE-1568-length-20844-cov-5.794699_pt1 | contig 20844 bp, 20 predicted proteins | sample MGYA00509942_ERZ791865 | MGnify/ENA primary metagenome ERZ791865 (study PRJEB30046, sample SAMN00792098) | human gut metagenome | study: EMG produced TPA metagenomics assembly of the A metagenome-wide association study of gut microbiota in type 2...
GGCCGGCGGCCATGTTGTCCGGGTGCAGGGTACGGCCCGTGCCGCCGCCGGAGGCCACGGAGAAATACTTCTTGCCCTGCTCGATGCACTCCTTCTTGTAAGTGCCGGCCACAGGATGCTGGAAGCGGGTGGGGTTGGTGGAGTTACCGGTGATGGACACGTCCACGCCCTCATGGTGCATGATGGCCACGCCCTCGCGGACATCGTCGGCGCCGTAGCAGCGGACGTCGGCCCGCTCACCCTCGGAATAGCGGATCTCCCGGACGATCTTCAGCTCACCGGTGTAATAGTCGAACTGGGTCTGCACATAGGTGAAGCCGTTGATGCGGCTGATGATCTGCGCTGCATCCTTGCCCAGGCCGTTGAGAATCACGCGCAGGGGCTCCTTGCGGGCCTTATTGGCGTTCTTCACGATGCCGATAGCGCCCTCGGCGGCGGCAAAGGACTCGTGACCGGCCAGGAAGGCGAAGCACTTGCTCTCCTCGCTGAGGAGCATAGCGCCCAGGTTGCCGTGGCCCAGGCCCACCTTGCGGTCCTCGGCCACAGAGCCGTCGATGCAGAAGGACTGCAGGCCCACGCCGATCATCTTGGCAGCCTCGGCAGCGGTCTTGACGCCGGCCTTCAGAGCAATGGCCGCGCCCACGGTGTAGGCCCAGCAGGCGTTTTCAAAGCAGATGGGCTGGATGCTCTTTACGATCTCATAGGGGTCAAAGCCCTTGGCCTGGCAGATCTCCCGGCACTCCTCCACGGAGCCGATGCCATACTGAGCGAGGACGCCATTGATCTTGTCGATTCTTCTTTCGTAGCTTTCAAACAGTGCCATAATTTCGTCCTCCTCCTTATTCCTGTCTCGGGTCGACATACTTGGCCGCATTGTCGAACTGGCCATAGTGGCCCTTGGCCTTTTCCATAGCGGTACCTGCATCGTCGCCCTTCTTGATGAAGTCCATCATCTTGCCCAGGCTGATGAACTCGTAGCCCACGATCTCGTCGTCCTTGTTCAGGGCCACCCGGGTCACATAGCCCTCGGCCATCTCCAGATAGCGGGGGCCCTTTTCCTTGGTGGCGAACATGGTGCCCACCTGGCTGCGCAGGCCCTTGCCCAGGTCCTCCAGGGAAGCGCCCACTGCCAGGCCATCCTCGGAGAAGGCAGACTGGGTGCGGCCGTACACGATCTGCAAAAACAGCTCGCGCATAGCGGTATTGATAGCGTCGCAGACCAGGTCGGTGTTCAGCGCCTCCAAAATGGTCTTGCCAATGAGAATTTCGGATGCCATAGCGGCGGAATGGGTCATGCCGGAGCAGCCGATGGTCTCCACCAGAGCCTCCTCGATAACGCCGTTTTTCACGTTCAGTGTCAGCTTGCAGGCGCCCTGCTGGGGAGCGCACCAGCCAATGCCGTGGGTAAAGCCGGAGATGTCGCCGATCTCCTTGGCCTGGACCCACTTGCCCTCCTCAGGAATGGGGGCGGGGCCGTGATAAGCGCCCTTGGCAATGGGGCACATATGCTGTACTTCGCTGGTATAGATCATAGTAGCCAAATCCTTTCTCTGTGATTTTTTTGCTGTTCACTTTTTCTGATTATAACAAATGTTTTCCGTCTTTGCAAGGAAACATGCAGCGCTGTCGAAAAAACCTCCGGTTTTTTCCGGCAAAAGGCTTGCGCCTGCGGGCGCAAACTCTGCGAGGCTTTTGGCATGCTGTACAATTACTCTATATGGCACTTATTTTGCCACGAAGCCGATCTTGCGGTACACCTTGCTCAGGGTCTTCTGGGCCAGGTAGGACGCGTGCTCCGCGCCCTCTTTATAGACGCTCTCCAGGTATGCCTTGTCCTTCATGATGCGCTCGGACTCCTCCCGCAGGGGGCGCAGCAGCTCCACCACCGCCTCGCCCACGGCGGGCTTGAAGACGCCGTAGCCCTGGCCGGCGAACTCCGCCTCCGCCTCCGCCAGGGTCTTGCCGGTGGCGGCGCAGTAGACGGTCAGCAGGTTGGAGATGCCGGCCTTGTTCTCCTTGTCAAACTTCACCGCCGTCTCGCAGTCGGTAACGGCGCGCTTGAACTTGCGCATGATATCCTCGGGCTTGTCCATCATAAATACGCAGCCGTCGGGGTCGGACTTGCTCATTTTGTTCTCGGGGTTTGCAAGGCTCATGACCCGGGCGCCCATCTTGGGGATGAATGCCTCCGGCAGGGTAAAGGTGTCGCTGTACAGGCCGTTGAACCGCTGGGCAATGTCCCTTGTCAGCTCCACATGCTGGCGCTGATCCTCTCCCACGGGCACCAGGTCCGCCTGGTACAGCAGGATGTCCGCCGCCATGAGGACGGGATAGGTAAACAGGCCCGCGGTGATGTTGTCCGCGTGCTGCTTGGCCTTGGCCTTGAACTGGGTCATGCGGCTCAGCTCGCCGAACTGGGTGTAGCAGCCCAAAATCCAGCTCAGCTCCGCGTGCTGGGGCACATGGCTCTGGATGAACATGATGTTCTTCTTGGGGTCCAGGCCGCAGGCGATGTACTGGGCCAGCTGGTTCACGCTGCGCCGGCGCAGGGTAGCCGGGTCCTGCCGCACGGTGATGGCGTGCATGTCCACGATGCAGTACAGGCAGTCATATTCGTCCTGCAGATCCACCCAGTTGCGGATGGCCCCCATGTAAGAGCCCAGGGTCAGCTCACCGCTGGGCTGAATGCCGCTGAATATTCTTTTCTTCTTTTCCACAGTGGTTTCCATATGGTCATTTCTCCTTCCAAAAGGGGCCCTCTCTGATATTTTACCCCATTTTCATGCGAATCAAGGTCATGTTATCACTAATCCCACAAAATTGCAACCGGACAGAGGGTTTATTCTTGACTTTTTCGGAAGTTAAAATATAATGATAAGGTATATTTTATTGTGGAGTTTTATTTGCTTTTTGATTTTTACTGCGGAGGTTTATCGCTATGACACTGGATCACAGCTATTTCGAGCAGATGGAGGCCAAGATCCCCCACGGCAAGGTGCGCACCCGGTTCGCCCCCTCGCCTACGGGTTACATGCATGTGGGCAATCTGCGCACGGCCCTTTATACCTGGCTCATCGCCCGCTCTCACGGCGGCACCTTCATCCTGCGCATTGAGGACACGGACCAAAACCGCCAGGTAGAGGGCGCGGTGGATGTGATCTACCGCACCATGGCCGAGTGCGGCCTCACCCATGACGAGGGCCCCGATGTGGGCGGCCCCGTGGCCCCCTACATCCAGTCCCAGCGCCGGGACACCTACGGCAAATATGCCCAGCTGCTGGTGGAAAAGGGCGCCGCCTACTACTGCTTCTGCGAAAAGGCCGAGTCTGAGGAGGACAGCGGCGACTTTGACCGTGCCGCCGATCCCTGCCGGGACCTGCCGCTGGAGGAAGCCCTGCGCCGGGTGGAGGCCGGCGAGCCATATGTCATCCGCCAGAAGATCCCCTCTGACGGCACCACCACCTTCCACGACGCCATTTTCGGCGACATCACCGTGGAAAACAGCACCCTGGACGACCAGGTGCTCCTGAAGCGGGACGGCCTGCCCACCTACAACTTTGCCAACGTCATCGATGACCATCTCATGGGCATCACCCATGTGGTCCGGGGCAGCGAATACCTCTCCTCCGCCCCCAAATACGACCTGCTCTACCGGGCCTTCGGCTGGGAGATCCCCACCTATGTCCACTGCTCCCCGGTGATGCGGGACGCACAGAATAAGATGTCCAAGCGCCACGGCGACCCCTCCTACGAGGATCTGAAGGCCGAGGGCTACCTCACTGAGGCCATTCTCAACTATGTGGCCCTCCTGGGCTGGAGCCCCAAGGGCGACCTGGCCGAGCAGGAGATCTTCACCCTGCCGGAGCTGGTGAAGGCCTTTGACATAGCGGGTATCTCCAAATCCCCCGCCATTTACGACCGAGCCAAGCTGGACCATTTCAACGCCGTGTACCTGCGGGCCATGGCCCCGGAGGCCTTCGCCAAGGTGGCCGAGCCCTATATCCGCCAGACGGTGAAGGGCGATTTCGACATCGCCGCCATCGCCGGCCTTCTCCAGGCCCGGTGTGAGCGCCTGTCGGATATTCCCGATAAGGTGGACTTCTTCGACGTCTGCCCGGACTATGACGTGGAATTTTTCACCAACAAAAAGGCCAAGACCAACCCCGAAGTCTGCAAGGCCATGCTGGAGGCGGCCATCCCCATGCTGGAGGCCCTGCCCGCCTGGACCGTGGATAGCGTCCACGACGGCCTGATTTCCCTGGCCGAAAAGCTGGAGGTGAAGAACGCCAAGCTCATGTGGCCCGTGCGCATCGCCGCCGCCGGCAAGCTGGTGACCCCCGGCGGCGCCGTGGAGATCTGCGCCATCCTGGGAAAGGATGAGACCCTGCGCCGCCTGCGGGCAGGTCTTGAAAAGCTGAACTGATGCACAAGCTGAAGCAGATCTACGGAGACACCGCCGCCTTTTACCGGCAGGACCTGGGCAGCGTGGTCTTTACCGCCGGCTGGGCCTTTGCGGGGATCATCGCCCTGAGCTTTGCGGGCAGCCTGCTTTTTCCGGAACAGGCGGACGGCATTGTGGAAAAGTTTACCCAGCTGCTCCAGCAGAGCGGCATGGCCAGCGATGACGGCAGCGTTGTTTTCTCCGCGCTGCTGCTGAATAACCTCTCCGCCATGGTCATGGCCACTGTATACGGGCTGCTCCCGTTTATCCGGCTGCCCGCCCTGACCCTGGGCGTAAACGGCGCCACCCTGGGCCTGTTTGCCGGATACTATGTCCACCAGGGCATCCCCCTTTGGAAATATCTGGTGGGGATCCTGCCCCACGGCATATTTGAAATACCGGCGCTGATCCTGTCCGCGGCGCTGGGCCTGTACCTGTGCAGGACGGTATCCGACGCCCTGCTGAAAAAGCGGACGGGCTCTGTCCGCGCCGCCCTGGGGCAATGTGGACAGATCTTGCTGTGGTGGGTCCTGCCGCTGATCGCTGTGGCCGCCGTTATCGAAACCTATGTAACACCCGTCTTATTCCAGGCGGTGCTATAAAAACTGCCGCATCCCGCGGCGAAAGGAGTTTGCAATGGACGAGAATATCAAGAAAATCCCGGAACTGTTTGGCTGCATGGTCTTCAATGAGGACAAAATGCGACAGCGTTTGTCCCCTGACGCATATGACGCATGGAGGCAGTGCATGACCCAGGGCACCACCCTGCCCCGCTCCATTGCCGACCAGATCGCTGCAGCCATGAAGGACTGGGCCACGGACCTGGGCGCCACCCACTATACCCACTGGTTCCAGCCCATGACCGGCGTCACCGCCGAAAAGCACGACAGCTTCATCACCCCCTCCGGCAAGGATTCCGTAATTATGGAGCTGTCCGGCAAGGAGCTGTCCCAGGGCGAGGCGGATGCCTCCTCCTTCCCCTCCGGCGGCCTGCGCGCCACCTTTGAGGCCCGGGGCTATACCGCCTGGGACCCCACCTCCTACGCCTTTGTAAAGGACAAGACCCTGTATATCCCCACGGTGTTCTGCTCCTACAGCGGCCAGGTGCTGGATAAGAAGACCCCCCTGCTGCGCTCCATGAGCCGGCTGGATCAGCAGAGCCTGCGCATCCTGCGCCTGTTTGGCAATACGGAGGCCAAGCATGTGATCCCCCAGGTGGGACCGGAGCAGGAGTATTTCCTCATTGACAAGATCATGTATCAGAAGCGGGAGGACCTGAAGCTGTGCGGCCGCACCCTGTTCGGCGCCCGCCCTCCCAAGGGCCAGGAGCTGGACGACCACTACTACGGCGCCATCCGGCCCAGAGTTGCCCGGTTCATGGCGGACCTGGACGAGGAGCTGTGGAAGCTGGGCGTGTTCGCCAAGACCGAGCACAACGAGGTGGCCCCGGCCCAGCATGAGATCGCCCCGGTCTACACCGATGCCAACACCGCCACCGACCACAACCAGCTGACCATGGCCCTGCTGAAAAAGGTGGCTGACCGCCACGGCCTGGTGTGCCTGCTCCACGAAAAGCCCTTTGCCGGGGTCAACGGCAGCGGCAAGCACGACAACTGGTCCCTGGCCACCGACACCGGTGAAAATCTCCTCAAGCCCGGCAAGACCCCCAGTCAGAACGCCCAGTTCCTGCTGTTTTTGGCGGCATTTATCAAGGGCGTGGATGAGTATCAGGACATCCTGCGCTGCTGCGTGTCCTACCCCGGCAACGACCTGCGCCTGGGCGGCAACGAGGCGCCTCCGGCGGTCATCTCCATTTTCCTGGGCGACGAGCTCACCGCCGTGCTGGATTCCATCATCCAGGGCACGGAGTATGTGGACATGACCAAGAAGAAGCTGGAGATCGGCGTGGACACCCTGCCGGAGATCCCCCAGGACACCACCGACCGCAACCGCACCTCTCCCCTGGCCTTCACGGGCAATAAGTTCGAGTTCCGCATGCTGGGCTCCTCCCAGTCCATCGCCAGCCCCAACACCGTGCTCAACACCATCATGGCCGAGGAGCTGGGCCAGTTCGCCGATATTCTGGAGCAGGCCGAGGACTTTAACGCCGCCCTCCAGGCCCTGCTCCACGACACCTTCAAGGCCCACCAGCGCATCATCTTCAACGGCAACGGCTACGATGAATCCTGGGCCGAGGAGGCCAAGCGCCGGGGCCTGAGCAATCTGCGGGACACCGTGGACAGTATGCCCGCCTATATCGACGCCAAGAACATCAGCCTCTTTACCAAGCACGATGTGTTCTCCGAGGTGGAGATGCGCGCCCGGTACGGCATCCACCTGGAGAATTACTGCAAGATCACAGCCATCGAGGCCAATACCCTGCTGGCCATGATCCGCCGGAACATCTTCCCCGCCGTGTCCCGCTACACCGGGGAGCTGGCCGAGACCGTGCAGCGCAAGAAAGCCCTGTACCTGGACTGCGCCGCCGAGACGGAGCTGCTGCAGCAGCTGTCTGGCCTGAATAACGAGCTGTATGAGACCGCCCGTGCCATGGCCAAGGCCCTGGAGGAGGCCCCCGCCTCCGAGGGCGACATTGAGTCCGCCCGGTATTACCGGGACGTGGTGTACGCCCTGGAGTACAAGGCCAGCCACCTGGTGAACACGCTGGAGACCTATACCTCCGCCGAGTTCTGGCCCTATCCCACCTATGCCGACATTCTTTTCAGTGTGTAACTATGACTAAGACGAATCAAAACCGTCCGGCCGGGGGCAATGCCTCCGGCCGGACTACCCCCGCCTGGCGGCGGGCTATTGCCGCCGCGTTTCCCCACACCGTCCCGGTGCTGACGGGCTACCTGGTCCTGGGTGCCGCCTATGGCGTGCTGATGCAGTCCAAGGGCTTTGGCGCCCCCTGGGTGCTGCTTATGAGCGCGGTGGCCTTCTGCGGCAGCATGCAGTTTGCGGCCATCACCCTGCTGACCTCGGCCTTTGACCCCCTGGGCGCGTTCATCATGAGCGTGATGGTCAATGCCCGGCACCTGTTTTACGGCGTGTCCATGCTGGAGAAATACCGGGGCCTGGGCGGCGTAAAGCCCATCCTGATCTATACCCTCAGCGACGAGACCTTTTCCATCGTCTCCTCGGCAGAGCCGCCGGCGGACGTGCCCCGGAAGGGCTTTTACCTGGCCATATCCCTGCTGGACTATGTCTACTGGGTGGGCGGCTCCCTGCTGGGCTCCCTGGCCGGGCAGTTCATCCGTTTTGACACCACCGGCCTGGACTTTGCTCTGACGGGGCTGTTCGTGGTGCTGTTCATCGAGCAGGTATCCGATCCCCGCAGCCGCATCAGCGGCATCATCGGCATCGTGTGTACCGCTGCGGCCCGGGCGATCTTCGGCGCGGATCAGCTGGTGATCCCCGCCATGGTCCTGGTCTTGGCCGTGCTGCTTATTGGGAGGAAAAAGCTATGACTCTGACAACGACCCAGGCCCTCCTCATCGCCCTGGCGGTGACGGCGGGGGCCATGCTGACCCGTTTTCTCCCCTTCCTGCTGTTCCCGGATAACCGTCCGGTGCCCAAGATCGTCTCCTACCTGGGCCGCACCCTGCCCGCTGCCATGATGGGCCTGCTGGTGGTATACTGCCTGCGGAACGTCTCCGTTACCACCGCCCCCTACGGCCTGCCGGAGCTGATCTCCATCGCGGTGCTGGCAGCCCTCCACCTGTGGAAGCGGAACGTCCTGCTGTCCATCGGCGTGGGCACGGTGCTGTACATGGTGCTGGTGCAGGTGGTATTCGTCTGAGGGAAGCCTGAAAGATCTCCCCCGCAAGTTCCCATAATAACACCCCCTATGCGGTTTTCGATCCACATAGGGGGTGTCTGTTTTTACCGCCGCGGCCCCGCGGCGCATTCGCTTTCCTATTTCACCGCCAGCCGCCGGGCAAGCTCTCCGTCCGGCTGGGCCATGAGGGTACGGTAGGTGGTGTAGACCACCATGCCCGGCCGGGCGCCGGCGGGCTTTTTCACATATTTCACCGGGGTATAGTCCACGGCAACCTTGCCGCCGTCCCGGCCCTGGGAATAGTAGGCCGCCAGCTGGGCCGCCTGCAGGATGCTCTCCTCATCCGGCTCCGTGCCATTGGTGCAGAGGATCACATGGCTGCCGTGGATCTTCCGGGTGTGGAACCACCAGTCGTTTCTGTCCGCGGTTTTCCCGGTGAGCTTGTCATTCTGCCGGTTGCTGCGGCCCACCAGGACCAGCAGCCCCGCGTCCGTGCGGAATCGCCGGGGCTCGGACCTGCGCTGAAAACCCGGCTGCTTTTTCCCGTGGGAGCGGATGTATCCGCCCTCCGTCAGCTCGGCGCGGATGTCGTTAAAGTCCTGCTCGCTCTCCGCCTGGTGGATCTCCTGCACCACGCTCTCCAGGTAGGCAAGCTCCTCCCGGCCCTGGGCCATCAGCTGCGCCAGCATCTTTTCCGCCGTCTTGGCCTTATTATAGCGCTTGAAGTACTTGGCGGCGTTCTCCTGGGGGGACAGGCGCGCATCCAGGGGGATGACCTGCTTGGGGCAGCCCTCCTCGTAGTAGTTCTCCGCCTCCAGCTTCGCCATACCCCGCTCCATGCGGTAGAGATTGGCGGTGATGAGCTCGCCGCTGATGCGCAGCGCATCCCGGTCCCGTGTCTTTTCGTATTCCTGGGCCTGCATAGCCAGCTTCCGGCGCAGGCGGTCCCGGGCGTTGGCGGCGGTCTTCAGCAGGTCCTGTCCCTTCTGCCGCACCCGATCCGCCTGCTCCCGCTGGGCATAAAAGCCGTCCAGCAGCCGGGAAAAGCTCTCCTCCGTGCGCATTTCACAGGCGTTTTCATATTGCAGCACCGGGGCAAAGGTAAAGTCGAAGGGCTTACCGTCCCGCGCAAGGACCACCGGCAGAAACTCCCCCTGCCGCACCAGGCGGCACCAGGCATCGAATTCTTCCCACAGCCGCCCGGCCGCCGCCATCAAAAGGCAGTCGGTACTGCCCCCGGCCCGGTAGGCCAGCTCTCTGGCCCACAGAGGCGCGATGGCCGTGAAGGTGTCCAGCAGCCATTTGTCCGCCTGTATCTCCGGGGGCGCGCACTCCAGGAGAGCCCGGAACTCCTGCTCCTCCATGTCCAGGGGCGACCGCTTCTCCTGCCGGGGCGGCAGATGATAGTACAGCCCCGGCAGCACCTGCCGCTGCTGGCTCATCTCAAAATCCACCCGGCGCATGCAGTCGATGATGCGTCCGTCGCCGCCGCACAGGATCAGGTTGGAGTGGCGGTTCATAGCCTCCAGCACCAGGGAAAACCGGCCCATCTCCCCCAGCTCGTTCACGGCCTCGATCTCCAGCGTCACCACCCGCTCCAGGGGCTCCTGCCGCAGGGAGAGGATGCGCCCGCCGGCTAAATGCTTGCGCAGCAGCATGCAGAACATGGGCGGCTGGCTGGGGTTATCCCGCAGCACCTCTGTCAAATTTAGCCGCGGCTGGCTGGCCGAGGCGCACAGCAGCAGCCGCCGGCTGCCCCGCAGCAGCAGGACCACCTGGTCCCGGGCGGGCTGCTGGATCTTTTCGATTTTCAGGCCCTCCACCTGCGGGGCGATCTCCCGCACCGCCGCCTGCAGGCATACAGCATCCAGCGCCATGGCTCATTCCTCCATCATTTGTGTAAACAGTTCATTGATCCGCTCCCGCCGGCCATGCAGATACAGCCAGCCAAGCAGCGCCTCCAGGGCCGTGGCCTGCTGGTACTCCGCCCGGCTGGCGTGCTGGGGAATGGAGTGGACATGGGCGTTGCGCCCCCGGCGAAACACCTCCTGCTCCTCCTCCGTAAGGGTAGGCAGGATCCTCTCCGCCCGGCGGGCCTGCTCCGGCGCGCACACCAGGGCCACCGTGGCCCGGTGCAGCCCCTTGCCCGTGGCCTTTCCGTGGGCGCACAGCCAGGTGCGCACCAGCAGCTCATACACCCCGTCCCCCATGTGGGCCAGGCCGATGCTGCTGATGCCGCGTATTTCGTCATCCGTCAGTTGAACGGAAAAATAGTCCGTCATAATTTGCTCCTTTTTTCTGTCAGCCGCCCAGGCTGCCCGCCGCCAGCAGCAGCGCGCCCGCCAAAAGCATAAAGTCCGCCAGGTTCCACACCAGCCGCCGCAGTCGCTTGCCCGGCAGCTTGGGAAAGCGGATATAGTCCGTCACGCAGCCCCGCGCCAGCCGCTCCAGCACGTTGCCCAGGCCCCCGGCGCACAGCAGCGCCGCGCCCCAGCAGGCCAGGCCCCGGCCGCGCAAAAGCTCGCCCCGACACAAGATCAGCATCGCCGCCAGGGCGCAGCCGGGCAAGGCCCGGGCCAAAATTGGACGGTTCTTCAGCGCGCCGCCGGCCATGCCGGGGTTTTCCAGCAGCTCCAGCCGGATCCGGCCGCCCCAAAGGGCCCGCTCCAGCTTTCCCCGCCGGGCAAGGACCCGCAGCGCAAAATCCGCCGCCAGCAGCGCCCCGGCGCATAGAGTGGGCCGCGCCATCTCAGCGCCGCCGGCCGCTCCGATAGAGGAAGCCGAAGATCATACCCAGCACGCCGCCCACCACATGGGTCAGCTGGGAAACGCTGTCCGTATTGCGGATGCCGTCGATGATCTCCCCGCCCAGGTAGAAGATCACCACCAAAATCAGCGTAACGGGGATGCCGCCGCCCCGACTCTCCGTAAAGGAGGACAGGACGATCATCATAAACACGATGCCGCTGGCCCCCAGCAGGGCAGAGTTGGGGAAGAAAATGAACTGCACAAGCCCCGTGACCAGGGCGGTAACGGCCATGAACCACACCATTTTCTTCCAGCCGTACTTTTCCTCCAGCGGCGGCCCCACCAGCAGCAGGAGCAGCATATTGCTCATGTAGTGGGAGTAATCCGCGTGGCCCAGCACATGGGTGAAAAACCGCAGATACGTCAGCGGATCTGCCAGGGAGGAGCGGTACACGCAAAAATATTTCATCGTCACGCCGCTGCCGAAGGTCTGGCCCAGCAGCAGCGCGCCCAAGGCCAGCAGCGCAAAGGTCAGCGTGGCCGGGGCATTGAATCGGATCACCAGTTTTCTCAAAACAATTCCTCTTTTCAAATGGGGATAGATGGATTATAATATAAAAACATAAAATTGTAAACCATCGCCTTAGAAGGAGAACCGTATGAAAAAAGCACTGAAGATCGCCGGCATTGTGCTGCTGGCTCTTGTGATCCTGGTCCTGGGCTATGTGGCCTATGTGTTCCTGGACTATCACCGCATTGAGGACAATCTGCCCCTCACGGCGGAGGGCACCGCCGCGTCCTCGGTGCAAACGGACGTTCCCTACACCGTGGTGTCCTACAACATCGGCTTCGGGGCCTATGAGGACGATTACAGCTTCTTCATGGACGGCGGGACCCAGTCCTGGGCCTGGTCCAAGGAGCGGCTGGACGCGAACCTCTCCCACATCGCCCAAACGCTCAAGGATCAGCAGGCAGATTTTTATTTCGTCCAGGAGGTGGACACCGACTCCACCCGCAGCTACCACCGGGATGAGGCCGCCCTGCTGCGCGGGGCGCTGACGGGATACAGCTCCGTTTGGGGGCAGAATTACGACTCCCCCTTCCTGTTCTGGCCCCTGGCCCAGCCCCACGGCTCCTCCGTTTCGGGGCTGATGACCTTCTCCTCCGCGCCCATCACCTCCTCCCTGCGCCGGAGTCTCCCCATCGAGACGGGCGTGATGAAGCTGGTGGACCTGGACCGGTGCTATACCGTCAGCCGGGTGCCCATGGAAAACGGCCGGGAGCTGGTGCTCTACGCCGTCCATCTCTCCGCCTACACCTCCGACGGGACCATCGCCATCGAGCAGATGGAGATGCTGCTGGACGACATGCAGCAAGAGTATGAAAAGGGCAATTACTGCGTCTGCGGCGGCGACTTCAATAAGGACCTGCTGGGCAATTCCGAGGCCGTCTTCGGCATCAGTGCCGGGGATTACACCTGGGCTCAGCCCGTGCCGGCGGAGCTGTTCAGCGGGAAGAACATCACCAAGATCGCTCCCCTGGACCAGGAGAATCCCGTCCCCAGCTGCCGCAACGCCGATGCCCCCTATCACGCAGAGCAGTATGTGGTCACCGTGGACGGCTTCCTGGTGTCGGATAATGTGACCGTCAGCTCCGCCACCGTCATCGACACCGGCTTTGCCTACTCCGACCACAACCCCGTTACCATGACCTTTACCCTCCAGCCGTAAGCAGCAATTGACTTTGATCTTTTAAGCCCTGCGCGCCGATTTACTCGGCGCACAGGGCTGTTTCATATTTTTTTAAAGAAATATTCGCAGTTTATTCTCAATTTTTTTATTTTTCTTTAAGCTTTTCCCTGTATAGTAAAAGCAAGCAAAGGGAAACAAAGCTTTCCAAAGCAAAATCCCGGGCCGCTGCCCGCCCGTTTGTGCAAGGGGCAGACCACTCACTCAGCCGCCAGGCTTTTTCATAGACAACACACTTTCTTCTTCATTCTTTTCTCTCTTTTCAGCAAAAACGGGGCCCCGTAAAGGCTCCGCTTTTGCTGTTATAAAGTCTGTCATTGCGAAGCCAGTGCGCACACTGGCTGTGGCAATCCGTCTTCAAAACACATAATTTTTGTATTTCGTACAGGTTTGCACTATGAATATTACGGATTCCCTCGCCGCTTCGCGCCTCGGAATGACAGAGAGGGCTCTTTACAGGTCGACCCGTTCATACAGCTGCGCCGCCCGGCGGTAGGCCAGGAGCGTCAGCACCGCAAACACCGCCACGCCGAACAGCAGAATGGGCAGCTGCCGCAGGTTGGCCTGGGCATCCACCCGGTTCAGCCACAGGAGGCCCGGGAAATGAGGCAGCGCCTCGGCCAAAAGCATCAGCGGCCACAGGGCGATGTTGGCCTTGAGATAGGCCGCGCCTACCTTGTACCCGCTGCGGTACAGGCTGATGAAAAACACCAGGTTGAACACACCGTAAAGCACCAAACCCGCGCCCAGGAGCATGAGATTGGCGTCCATGCCCACGGCGTTATCCTTGCCGGGCTGGAGCTTTGCCGACAGCACACAGAACAGCGCCGTGACGACCACCGACAGCACCTCCACCAGCACCGCAAACACCACCGCCGCACGCACCGTGTCCCGCTTGCGGATGGGCAGCAGGGCCGAGTAGTAGATGTCCTTCTGCTCCCGCATATTCAGGAAGGTGAAAAACAGGCCCAATGTCACATAGAAAAATGTCACCGAGTACGGGTAGTTGGGGATCAGCAGCATGGCCCCGAACAGGCAGAACACCGGCGTCATTGGGTGGCATACCAATCGCAGCTGCTTATATAATAGCGTTTTCATCCAGGGGCCTCCTTTCCACGGCAACGATGATGTCCTCCAGGGTCAAGGGCGCATCGCCCTGGCGCAGGTAGGCGTAGTGGTCCCGGAAATCCTCCAGGGTGCCGGTATACTGGATCTGCCCGTCCTTGATAAAGGCGATGTGGCTGGCACATTTTTCCAGGTCCGAGGTGATATGAGTGGAGAACAGTACGCTGCGCTGGCCGTCTGCGGCGATGCGTCCCAGCAGCTCCGTCAGCTCGTCCCGGGACACCGGATCCAGGCCGCTGGTGGGTTCATCCAGGATCAGCAGCTTGGCGTTGTGGCTCAGGGCCAGGGCGATCATGTACTTCACCTGCATGCCGCTGGAGAGCTGATCCACCCGCTTGCTCTCGTCAATGGCGAACAAGTGCAGATAATGGCGGTATTTCTCCTCATCCCAGTTCTCGTAAAACCGCCGGGTCACGTCGGTAAGGACGGCGATTTTTTTCTTGGGGTAGAAGTCAATACCCCCCAGCACCACGCCGATATTCTCCTTGATAAACTTTTCGTCCCTGGCAAAGTCCCGGCCCAGGATCTCCACCTGGCCGGCGTCCGGGTGTACCAGGCCCAGAATGGACTTGATGGTGGTGCTCTTGCCGGCGCCGTTGCGGCCGATGAAGCCCATCACCGCCCCCTGGGGCACGGCAAAGGACACATCCTTCAGTGTAAAAGCCGGGTACGTCTTGCACAGGCCCCGGATCTCCATAGCATTCATTCCTCGTTCTCCTCCGCTTCCGTCTCCTCAAACACCCGGCGCATCATGGGGTTGAGCTTGTCGGTGGTCTGCAGGGCGATGCCCTTTTTCCGGTCCGCCAGCAGCACCAGCTGATCCCCCGGCTCCAGGCCGAACATCTCCCGGGCATCCTTGGGGATCACGATCTGCCCCTTGGGTCCCAAACGTACCGAGGCCATGTAGTAGCGCTCGTTATCCTTTTTAAATCCCATTTTTATCCTCCTATGTGAGTATAACTTTTCTTACTTTTCCTATATAGTATTCCTTTTCTACACGAATGTCAACGGGCTTTTTTCTTTACGGAGGAAAAAAAATGTGGTATACTAACCCAGTACGGCCATTATACTTTTATTTTATGCCATTTTTCCCCCGGCTCCGCCGGGAACCGAAAAATATGGCGGCATTATACCGGAAAAAAATCAGGAGGTACAGGGATGGATCTGTGCAACCGAAATGACATACAGGCGCTGCTCCTGCGCCACGGGTTCCGCTTCAGCAAGGGCATGGGGCAAAATTTCCTCATTGAGGGCTGGGTACCCCGGGACACGGCGGATGCCTGCGGCGCGGATGAACGCACCGGCGTGCTGGAGATAGGTCCCGGCATCGGCCCTCTGACGGCGGAGCTTTGCCGCCGGGCCGGGAAGGTGGTCTCCGTGGAACTGGATCACCGGCTCTATCCGGTGCTGGCGGAAACCATGTCCGGCTTTGACAACTTCACCCTGGTGCCGGGGGACATCATGAAGCAGGACCTGCCAGCCCTGGTAGCGGAGCATTTCCCCGGGCTGCGGCCCATCCTCTGCGCCAACCTGCCCTATAACATCGCCACTCCCCTGCTGACCAATTGCGTAAAGGCGGGGTGCTTCGCGTCCATAACCGTCCTCATTCAGAAGGAGGTGGCCCAGCGCATCTGCGCCCGGCCCGGCACGGCGGACTACGGTGCCTTTTCCCTGCTGATGCAGTATTACACGGAGCCGGAGCTGCTGTTCACCGTGCCGAGCACCTGCTTTCTCCCCATGCCCAAGGTGACCTCGGCGGTGATCCGCTGCGTGACCCGGGAAAAGCCCCCGGTCACGGTGCAGTCGGAGGCCCTGCTCTGGCGGACGGTGAAGGCTGGGTTCGCCCTGCGGCGCAAGACATTGGTAAACTCCCTGCAAACGGGCTTTTCCCTCCCCAAGCAGGACCTGGCGCGGATCATAACAGACTGCGGCCTCCCCGCGGACATCCGGGGCGAGCGGCTGAGCCTGGCAGACTACGCCCGGCTGGCGGACGCGCTGTCCGCCGCCATGGGGGAAAACTGACATTCATACGAAAAAGCCATAAAAAATCAGCGTGTGCAATAATGCACACGCTGATTTTTTTGCTCGATTTATCTTCCGCTCAGGTCCACCGCGTGGCGGACAAAGCTCATGGCCGGCACCGGCTGCGGCAGCCGCATTCTAAACTCCATTTGCGGCGTTTTGGCTTCCTCCAGGGGCTGGCCCTCTGCGTCCTCCATCATAGGCACAATCATCTCAAAGGGCTTCAGATCCGGCCCCACGATCTCCACCCGGTCCCCCGCCCGGAACTTGTTCCGCAGGCTCAACGTGGCCAGGCCCGTTTCATCGCAGCTTAACACCACCGCGCAGATCTGCCACTCCCTTATGTAGCGGGAATTTTCAAAATACTGCCCCGGCTGGCCGTAAAAAAATCCGGTGGAATAGTGTCGGTGGCTCACATGCTCCACCTCATCCCGCCACACAGGGTCCGCAGGACGACCGGCGGCCACATCGTCCAGCACATGCCGGTACGCCCCGGCCACGATGGCGGCATAATAGGCAGATTTCGCCCGTCCCTCGATCTTCAGACAGTCCACCCCGGCGTCCATGAGGTCATCCAAATGGTCGATCATGCACATGTCCCGGGAATTGAGGATATACGTCCCCTTCTCATCCTCGAACACGGGGAAATACTCCCCCGGGCGCTTTTCCTCCATCAGCGTATACTGGTAGCGGCAGGGCTGGGCGCAGGCGCCCCGGTTGGAGTCCCGCCCGGTCATGTAGTTGGACAGCAGACACCGCCCGGAATAGGACACACACATGGCCCCGTGGCAGAACACCTCCAGCTCCAGCTCCGGCGAGACCCTCTCCCGGATGGCCCGGATCTCCTCCAGGCCCAGTTCCCGGGCCAGCACCACCCGGCTGGCCCCCAGGTCGTACCAGGCTTGGGCGCAGACGTGGTTGGCCACGGACTGCTGGGTGCTGATGTGCCGCTGGCAGTGGGGCGCATACTTTCCTGCCAGGGTAAAGGCCCCCAGGTCCGCCAGGATCAGGGCGTCCACCCCGGCATCGTCCAGCTGCTCCAGGTAGGCCGGCAGCTGATCCGCCTCGCCCCAGCGGGGCATGGTGTTCACCGTGGCGTGGACGGCCACACCGTGGTCATGGGCGTAACGCACCGCCCGGGGCAGCTCCTCCGGCGAAAAATTCCCCGCAAAGGCCCGCATGCCGAAAGCCGTACCCGCCAAATACACAGCGTCCGCCCCGTACAGCACGGCCATTTTCAGTTTTTCCATATCCCCGGCGGGGACCAAAAGTTCCGGCTTCTTTCTCATCACGCAGGGGCGTACATGTCGCTGTTGACAAAGGCCAAATGCTCGCTATAGGTGCGGAAGAAGTGGTGTACGCCATCCGTACCCAGGGCATAGTAGTAGTAATCCGTTTGACTGGGATTCAGCGCCGCCCGGATGGAGGCCAGGCTGGGGTTGCAGATGGGACCCACAGGCAGACCCGCGTGGATATAGGTGTTATAGGGGCTGTCCATCTCGGTGGAAAACTCGGAACGATCCTTCCCCTCCAGCTTCAGCGCATAGTCTATACTGGCGTCCACCTGCAGCAGGCCCGCGGTCTCCGCGTCAGGATTGTTCAGGCGGTTATACAGCACCGAGACCACGTTGGTCCGCTCCTCATAGTCGCCGATGGCTTCCTTTTCGATAATGGAGGCCATGGTGATGATCTCCTTGAGGGAATAGTCGCTCTCCTGGATCTCCGACAGCAGCTCATCGCTGACCTTGGTGTTGAAGTTGGTAAGCATGGTGTCAATGGCGAATACGGCCGTTTTCTCCGTGGAGAATTCATAGGTATCCGGGAACAGATACCCCTCCAGGCGGTTGATCTGACCGGTGAGGCTGTTGTCGATAAACGGATATTCCTCGCCGAAGTCGAAGTTGGACACGGCGTCCACCAGCTCCTCCTTGGTGGCAATGCCCTTTTCCGCCAGCAGGTCCACGATCTGCTGCACGGTGTAGCCCTCAGGGATGGTGATGAGCACCAGGCCCTCCTCGGCGCGGCGTCTGGCATCGGGATCGTACATATTGTGTACCAGGCTGCGGTAATCCATGGAGGTATTCAGCTCATAGGTACCGGGGTCAATGTCGTTTTTGGCGCCGGTGACGATCTCAAAGAGGACAAAGAAGCCCTTCAGCTGGATCAGGCCCGCCTTCTTCAGCTTGCCGGCGATGGCAAACACACCGTCGCCCTCCTCGATGGTCACGCTATAGGTCTCGTTGCCCTTGTCCAGAGCGCACAGGTCGTTGGCCAGGATCCAGCCCAGGCCCGCCAGGAGCATGGAGCCCAGCACCACAGCCGCCACATAGATCTTCCAGTTGAATTTCCCCTTGCGGTGCTTTTTCTTGGGGGTGGGGCCGGAGGCGGCCTCCACCTCATTGATGATCCGCTGGTGCACCGCATCGGTGTCCCAGTCCTGATTCCGGAAACGCTTATCATTATCCATGATTGTATGTCCTTTCTGCGTTTTATCTGTAATATGAGCCGGACAAGTTACAATTTTCCCGGCACCCACATAGAATGTAGCATCCGATATGTGAGGTGAAAAACATGTGCTTTGACAACAACAACTGTTCCTGCATCTGGCTCATTGTGATCCTGCTTCTGCTCTTCTGCTGCTGCGGAAACGGGAATAGCCGCGGCTGCTCCTGCGGCGGCGGTGGTGACTCCTGCTGCTCCTGCTGAGAACATACGGAGAGAAATCGGGGACCCGCGTCCCCCTTTTCTCCTGCCCTTCAGGGGACAAGCAGATCCTCCACCCGTGTGAGCACCTCCCGGTGGATGTCCTCCGGGGAGCGGATCTGCCCGTCCCGGCTGCAGTCGATCTTTTCCCAGCCGCACAGGTCGATGATGAGCTCCGCGCTCTCCCGGCAGGCGGCCAGGTACGTCTCGTCCTGCTCGTGGATATCCGCCTGGGTGCGGGTCTCTGCCTCCCGCCGGCGCATCATTTCCTCGGAGATCTCCGTAGGCAGGTCCAGATACACCACCCGGTCCGGCTTCGGCAGCTCCAGCAGCCGGTATTCAAAGTCGAACAGCCAGTTGAGAAATGCTCTGCGCTCCTCCCGGGGCAGCTTGGGAGTCTGATGCACGGCGTTGGAGGTAGTATAGCGGTCGGCAATGACCAGGCCGCCGCTCTCATAGAACCGGCCCCAATCCTGCCGGTAGCTGGCAAAGCGGTCCACCGAGTAAAAGCTGGCAGCCGCATAGGCGTTCACATCCCCCGGATGGCTGCCGAAGGCCCCGGAGAGATACAGCCGGATCAGCGCCGAGGATTCCTCCTGATACCGGGGAAACTCCAGCTTCCGGTAGGGGATGCCCCGCCGGTCCAGCTCCCTGCACAGCAGGGCGGTTTGGGTAGCCTTGCCGGAGCCGTCCGTCCCCTCAAACACGATAAGTCTGCCCTGCATACGCGTACCCTCCCTTATGCTGCACAAAAATTCATTTTATTATAGCACATTTCGCGCTCCTTGTCACCCATAAAAAATGCGTAACCCGCAGGTTACGCATTTTAAACTGTCGATCATCCATTTTCCGGTTCCGCCCGCAGCTGCTTCCGCCGCTTTCGTTCCTCATAGATGGTATTCAGGCAGTAGAGGATGACCCCCGCCCAAATAAAGTAAAAGCTCTTCAGCTTTTCCGGCGTAAGATATTCCCCCATGACAGCGCCGCATACGATGGCCAGAGTAGGGCTCAGATACTGGCAGAAGCCGGCCGTCGTCAGCGGCAGATACTTTACGCCCACGGAGTACAGCACCATGGGCATAGCCGTTATAACGCCGGCACCCAGGAGCATCAGCTGCCGCAGGGGCGTGATGGACGCCATGCCGGTGTCTCCCATACGGAATAGCAGGATGAACAGCAGCGCCGCCGGCACCATCATCAGTATCTCCGCCGTGGTGCTGACCACGGAATCGATGACCAGGCTCTTTTTGATGGCCGCATATACGGCGAAGCACGCCGCCAGGATGATGGTCACATAGGGCACGCCGCCGAAGCCGTCCGTAGACAATACGATACCCACCGCCACCACCGCCAGAATCACCAGATGCCGCCAGCTCACCTTTTCCCGGAAGATCACCGCGCCGAAGGCAAACACCACAATGGGCTGGATGTAATATCCCAGGCTGCACTCCAGCACCCGGCCGTTCTGCACCGCCCACAGATATACGCCCCAGTCCGCCAGCAGGAAAAGAGACGCCGGGATCTCCCGCTTGAGCATCTGCCTGTCCCGGAACACCGCCCACAGCTGTGGCAGCTTTCCCTGGGCCCACAGGATGCACAGGCAGCAGATGGCCGCCCAAATAATGCGGCAGGCCAGCATGAAGAAGGTGTCCCACTCCCCGCAGATATACCAGTACAGCGGCTGGAACCCCCAAATCAGAAAGCAGAGGAAAAAAATCGGCAATCCCTTTTTGTAGTTGATCTCCTGCACGCTGCCACCTCTTTCATGTTTACAGATCTCTGCAATAATGGTATGATGATACCACCGAGGTGAGAAAATGTCAAAGCTTCTGCAGGAAAAATATATCGGCGATACGGTCTCCATCGCCCGGGGCCTCCTGGGGAAATGCCTGGTGCGCATGTGGCAGGGCCGGCCCCTGGTCTGCCGCATCGTGGAGACAGAGGCCTATGTGGGCGCGGTGGACAAGGCCGCCCACGCCTACGGCTATCACAAGACCCCCCGCAACGCCGTCATGTTCGGCCCCCCGGGCCATGCGTATATCTACCTGATCTACGGGATGCACTGCTGCCTGAACTTCGTCACGGAGCCGGAGGGTGAACCCTCCGCCGTGCTGCTGCGAGGCCTGGAGCCAGTGTGGGGAGTGGAACAGATGAGCCTCCTGCGGTATGGAAAGCCCCTGGCACAGCTGAGCGCCTATCAGCGGAAGAATTTTCTCAACGGGCCGGGCAAATGCTGCCGGCGTCCTGACGCATACGTTCGTCCCCGAAGCATACGA
>ERZ791865.1570-NODE-1570-length-20837-cov-45.495429_pt1 | contig 20837 bp, 11 predicted proteins | sample MGYA00509942_ERZ791865 | MGnify/ENA primary metagenome ERZ791865 (study PRJEB30046, sample SAMN00792098) | human gut metagenome | study: EMG produced TPA metagenomics assembly of the A metagenome-wide association study of gut microbiota in type 2...
TGGAGACAAAGATAACAATTTATAAATTTACCCCTCAGGTTTTTACATTGACCCAAACTATCTACTAATCTCCGTGATAGATTATTTAGCCAATTATAGAGTTGCAATAAAAACTTCAATATGGGAGTAACTAAAATTCGCAATGAAATTGAAAAAAACGCAATAGAATTGATTGATTCTTTAAAAAATATTTGTATTTTACACAATCTTAAGCGGAAATTAGTAATATTGCAAATTAAACATAAAAAAAAGGCTACAGCATGGAACGAAAAATCAACCGCATCAAAGTTGTCTTGGTAGAGAAAGGCAGAACAAATAAGTGGCTTGCAGAACGCGTCGGTAAGGATCCTGCTACCGTGAGTAAATGGTGTACTAATGCGGCACAACCAACAATAGAGATGTTAATGCAGATATCTAAGATACTTGATACTTCTCTCGATTCACTTGTTCGCTTCGAGGAATTACCAAAAACAGGAAAAGAATTATAACAACTGCACTTTATTAGAATCCTACGATTGTGGGACAATTCTCTGTAATTTACATCTAAAATTGTAACATTATGGCTATACTTACAGTATATACCGAACTACTCGATAATACATTAGATGGTGCGCGTATCATTGATATGGGTACTCAACGATCATGTGCTTGTTTCGTGTTACCTAAAGACAAGGTGGCTGAAGTTGGTTCCAAGCATAAGTGGATGAAACAGCACTCGTTCTATATACTTCTTGGTACGCATCCTAATACAGGAAAGCGTATTGGTTATGTTGGTGAAACAAATGATTTCACTCATCGCGTAATTGATCATAGGCAGAAAAAAGAGTATTGGGATACGGCACTTGTATTTATCTCTAAATCAAATGAAATTTACAAAAGTGAGGTGAAATATTTAGAGTATCTTGGATTGAGAGCAGCAAACGAAGCTGCCAACTATGAAATTGACAACACCAAGAAAGTTGAGAAGGAAACATTATCGCCACATAAGGAAAACGAGATGAACGCTTTTTTTGAAGATATTCTGTTTCTTACACGATTCTATGGTTGTAAGATTTTCGATAAACCCAAAGAAATCATAAAACCTATGAATTATCATGAGTTCCATTTGGATATGAATCAAATAGGTGTTCACGCTACGTTACATTATTATCCTGATACAGATGAGTACTACTTGAAAGCAGGTAGCAAGATTCTGTCCAAAGATTTGTCTAGTATGCCTAAGGAAATTGGTATAATGCGCGAAGGTTTCCGAAATAATAAGAAAGCATGCCAGGATGATGGGAATCTTCTCACGCTATTACAAGACGTAAATGTAACAACTAAAAAACATTCTCCATCAGGTGCAGCTAGTTTTTGTACAGCCACAGCCATGCAAGGAACAACCGCATGGGTTGATAATAATAACAAAACATTTGGGGAGGTTTTTCCTAAAGAAAAATAATATGGATATTCAAAAGATAAAAAGAATTATACATACACTTGTAGAGAAGTACGAAGCAAATCGTGATTTCTACAGAACCTCTAAATTCAACGAGACTCAGGTTAGAAATGAATTCCTTGATACTTTGTTTGAGAGCCTTGGTTGGGATATTCGTAATATATCAGGTAAAAGTACAAATGAGCGTGAAGTGCTTTTGGAGGAATCACTTAAGGCTGATGCTGTTACCCATTCAAAGAAACCTGACTATACATTTCGTCTATTTGGGGAACGCAAGTTTTTTTTAGAGGCAAAGAAGCCATGTGTAGATATTAGCACAGATGATAATCCGGCCAAGCAGGTTAGACGTTATGGATATACGGCTAACCTTAAGATTTCTGTGTTATCTAACTTTGAAGATTTATATATCTATGATACTTCATACAAAGTTGAGGATGGAGATACTCTGACAAAAGCTCGTATCAAAGCATATCACTATACTGATTATGAAAATGTAGCAGATGAACTTCTTCAATTATTAGGGAAAGAATCTGTATATACAGGGCATTTTGAAGAAGTGTGGAATAACATTGAATTGAATGTCGTACATCAGTCAGTGGACTCACTATTCTTGGATCAGATAAATCAATGGCGTTTGATGCTTGGCAAACAGATTCTTTCTTATGATTCTAATTTAGATATTGATTATCTAGGAGATATAGTTCAAAGCTATATTAACAAGATACTCTTTCTTCGTGTTTGTGAGGATAGAAATATCGAAACCTATCAACGTCTGCTTACTATTGCTGATCATAACAGCCATAAAGAGCTTGTAGCAAAGTTTAAGGATGCGGATAATAAGTATAATTCGGGTTTATTTGAGGAACTTATTTCAGAAGAGGTAATTGGGAATATCAGTTCCTCGTTTTGGACAATAATCAGACAGCTTTATTTTCCTGAAAGCCCATACTCGTTTACAGTACTTTCATCAGATATTCTTGGGCGCATTTATGAAATATTTATTGCTGAGAGATTGGCTATAGTTGATGGCGAACTTAAGATTGTGAAGAAACCTGAAAATATGGAACGCGATATTGTTACTACACCAAACTTTGTAGTACGTGAGATATTGCGTCAAACTGCAGTTGAAATCATCAAAAATAAAACTGCAAACGAAATCAATAATTTAAAATGTGCAGATATAGCATGTGGTTCAGGGGCATTTTTGTTAGAGCTATATCAGGTACTCCATGACTCATTAGTTGACTATTATATTGAAAATGATTGTAGTAAACTTATTCAGACTAGTATTGGTACTTATAAGCTGCCATACGAAATGAAACGCAATCTATTGGTTAACTGTATTTATGGTGTTGATAAAGACTTTAATGCGGTAGAAGCATGTAAATTTGGATTGCTACTCAAATTGCTCGAAGATGAGGATGTGAACTCTTTGTCTTCATTTCATCCGATATTACCAGACCTTGCAAATAATATTTTCTATGGTAATAGTCTTTTAAGTACAGTTGATGTACCTTCTAATGATGTTTTTGAAATTAATCCGTTTGATTTTGGTGGTAGAGCCTTTGACCTAATTATTGGTAATCCTCCATACATGAAAACTGAAGATATCAAGGCGTTTACCCCTAAAGAAAAGATTCTTTATGAAAAAAGGAATAGATATAAGACTGCATATAAGCAATATGATAAGTATTTCCTTTTTATAGAACGAGCTTTGAATCTTTTGAAACCTGATGGTTATTTAGGATACATAGTTCCAAGTAAATTTATGAAGGTTGGAGCAGCAAAGGAGCTTCGTAACCTTATTGCCAATAATGCTTATCTCAAAGCCATGACCTCATTTGGGGCACATCAAGTATTTGCAGACAAATCAAATTATACTTGTATTATGGTCTTGGAGAAGAATAAACATGAAACTTTTAAATATTCAGAAGTAAGCGATTTCATTGGCTGGAGAGTAAGGGATGTAAATGCTTATAAGTTCTGCGAACGCCCTTCGATTACAATTAATGATGGTACTTGGGTATTGTGTACAGACGAACATTTGCCTTTATTAAAGAAGGTAACTACACATGCGAAACCACTTGGGGATATTGTTGGCGGTGATTATATTTTCAATGGAATCCAGACAAGTGCGAATAAGATTTATGTATTTGTCCCAAAATCAGAAACACGAACAACCTATACCTTTAAGGCTTTTGACGGTAATGAATATGAAGTAGAAAAGGTTGTAACAAAGCCATATTTCAAAACAGTTCAAGGCTCAGACGCAATGAACACTTATCGTACGTTTAAACCCAATGCTCGTGTAATTTTTCCATATAATAGGGATAATAATGGACATCTACAATTGATTCCTCTCACAATTATTCAAAGACGCTATCCTCTATTATATGGATTCTTAATGGCTGCAAAGCCTGAACTGAATAAGGCGTCCAGGAATATTCAACCTAAGCCAATTAATACAGATGAATGGTATCGTTACGGAAGACACCAAAGCTTAGAGGCGTGTGAAATAAAAGAAAAGATGATAGTGGGAGTATTAGCTCAATCTAATAAATATTCCATAGACAACAATGGAACTTTAGTATCATCTGGTGGTACGGCTGGTTATTGTTTGGTTAGTGTTCCTTCTGATAGTATGTATTCAATCTACTATATACAAGCTATCTTAGGTTCAATACAAGGAGAATGGCTTGCCTCACTTTATGGTGAGATATTCCGTGGTGGTTACATAGCTCGTGGTACTAAGGTATTGAAACAAATACCAATCAGAGAAATTGATTTTACAAATCAAAATGAACGAAATACTCACGATGATATTGTCGATCGTCAAAAGAAACTCATTGAGTTAGGTGATAATATAAATAAGGCAGCGAAAAAACGGAGAAGCCTTATACCATTACAACGTCAATTTGATTTACTAAAAAAGGAACAGCAGAAAATCATTAATATGCTTTATGGCATGACGGATGATGAAGTATCATTAATTCCTAAGATAAAAGAACTCTATGCAGCTGATTGAAAATGCAACTGACCAGAAACTGAGAGGTGCTTATTATACTCCTCCAGTAATAGCCAAATTTATCCTACAATGGGGAATTAATGGCAATAACGATTTGAACATACTTGAACCTAGTTGTGGTGACGGTGTGTTCTTAGAGTGTATTAGTAATAATAAAATACTCTATAATAGTGTTACTGCAGTTGAATACGAAGTGGGAGAAGCAGAGAAAGCTCGAGCAATACCTTTGCATGATTCAGAGGTAATCAATGAAGACTTTCATCGTTTCTGTCTTAATACTGATAAACGCTTTAACTTAGCTGTTGGAAATCCTCCGTTTATTCGTTACCAATATTATGATGCTGAGCAGCAAAAGTTAGCAGATGAAATATTCAAACGTTCTAAGTTGAAGAGAACAAAATTAACCAATGCTTGGGTTACGTTTGTAGTAGGATGTAGTCAGTTGTTGACCGAAACAGGTAAGATGGGGTTTGTCATCCCATCCGAACTCCTTATGGTTAAATATGCTCAGCAATTGCGTCAATATCTTGCAAAGAGCTTTAACAAGATAAATATCATTTCTTTTGAGAATCTTGTTTTTGAAGAAATCCAGCAAGAGGTTGTTTTGTTATTATGTGAAAAAAATGGTACTGACGAACATTTGATTGAACACATTGAGGTAAAGGATGCTGATAGCTTACTTACTCTTGATCCCCGCAGATTAAAATTTCCTAACAAGAAAATAGATTTCCATACTGATAAGTGGACGTACTATTTCCTTGAAAAGGAAGAACTCGACCTGCTGGAGAAAGTAAAGCATAATATGCCTTCTATTTCTACTTATGCAAATATAGAGGTTGGAATTACTACAGGTGCCAACGATTACTTTACAGTACCCAAATCTATAGTAACTCTCTACAATCTAGAAGAATATGCAAAACCTATGGTTGGCAGAAGCGTACAGGTGAATAGTCTGTGTTTTACGAAAAAAGATTGGCTAGCAAATGTAGAATTAGGTGCGAAAGCACATTTGCTTGTCTTTCCTTCTGGAGTAAAAGAGAATGGCAATGATGGCGTAAAAGCTTATATTAACAATGGAGAAAAAGAAGGCATAAACAAAGGTTACAAGACAGGAATACGTGATGAATGGTACATAATTCCATCCATTAAGCTTTCGGATGCACTTTTTCTCCGCCGTAACAATCAATATCCAAAATTCGTACTGAATGAGGCTAAGGCTTACACAACTGATACTATGCATCGAGTTTTCATTAAAGAAGGTGTGAACAAGAAAGCATTCGTAGCAAGTTATTATAACTCTTTATCATTTACTTTTGCAGAGATTCTTGGTCGTAACTTTGGTGGTGGTTGTTTAGAACTCATGCCAAGTGAAGTCGGTGGCATCTATATGCCTTATCGCGTTGAGAACGAGACGTTGTTTGCAGAGATTGACAGAATGTTACGCCATAAAAGAACCGCAGACGAAATACTTGATTATACTGATAGAGTAATACTTCATGAGGGTATGGGGCTTAGTATGGAAGAAGTACAAACAGCTCGTTCTATCTGGCATAAGATTATGGGCAGACGTTTAAGCCGTGAAACTCTCGAAAAGAAAAAAGAAGTTAATGTTGAGAAAAAAGCAAAATTCACTCATCTTGACTTCCTTGATCTATTCGAACAGTATCAAGACAATAATATTGTTGATAACAGCTTTGCTCATGAGGATATTAGTGAAAACGTTGCATCATCTCGCAAATATCTCATTGACGGATCTAAGAATGTGCTCATCAGTCTTGTTAAGAGAGATAACTTCAATCAATATCTTGATAAATCTGCTAAGATTTATTATACAGGTAAGAAATTCCCGTCAAAGGTAGCTCTCAACAAGTTGTACTATTTTATGCCTTATTTAAAAGGTAAGGGAATTCGTGACTTGTACTTGATAAAAATTGCTAGAGTGGGCACACGTAAGGAAGGGCAATTAGGTGAAAATAAGGATGACTTGCGTTTAGTTTTTGAAATAGAGTATGTAGCTCAACTATTTGATGATTATCAGGTAATAGATCTGAAAATATGGAGAACTTTTACAGATACTACAATTAATGATTTATTGAAACAGAAGGATTATGATTTACAAAGCCTTATATGACAAATTGAAAGCTTGTTCTATAGATGATAATTCTGATAACGATATTGTGTTACGCCTAAATATACAATATACTACACTATTTGAATGTTTGAACAAGACTTATTTTCATAGTCACAAAGTATGTGAGTCTAAACAAAAGTTGCATGATATATGTGATTCTATAATTGAAGTTATTAGAAAAGTAGAATCAGGTAATAGATCATCTGCTTTTGACCAATTATATGAGCTCTATTTTGGTAAAGACAATGGAATCTATCTTAACATATGCGATATAAAAGCTGGGACTTCTTTTTATAGAATGAGGTCAGCAGATAATTATACACAATATACAAAGAACACGGAGGATGAGATGTACCATATTCCTTTCAATAAACGATATTTGATAGGAAATGAGCGTTATAGTTTGACCGGTTTCCCGACATTTTACTTATCACCTTCAATCTATTCTTGTTGGGAAGAATGCAATCGATGTAATTTAGATTTCTCGAATGTAGCTTTATTCAAAAATACGGATAGGTTGCAATTTCTTGACATGGTTCTACCTAAGCCTAACAGTATAATTTATGATAATACTCTTTTGTGGATACCTTTGATTTTGGCATCAAGATTAAAAGTAATACATGATAAAGGAAAGTTTGTTCCAAAATACATTATTCCACAACTTCTAATGGAATGTGTTATAAAATCTAGACGTGATTCTGATAGTGAAATCATTATTGGTACTCGCTACGAATCAATCCATCAATCAGAAAGAGATCTCATCTTTGATAATTTCTATAAAGATGATTTATTTTTGAATTATGCTATACCCCCTTTTGAATCATCTAATAGAGGGGTGTGCAAAAGAATAAAGGAGCTCTTTGAGTTTTGGGCTAACACATCTTGGGCAGAGATGCAATACAAAGATCCAATGGTTGATGTTACTCTTACAAAAGATGAATTGAATAAATATAATGCTTCTCGTTTTGGTGTAATGGAAAAATTTCTTGGTCGTATATCACTAGGTATGTTAACATATAAAACAAAGTCAAAAACGGAATTCCATCTGGAGCCCAGACTTGAGGTTTATCTATTCAGAAGAGAAAATTTAACTTGCCAACAAAGTGTTGGTGTGTTAAAAAACAATAGGAATCAAGATATACTAAATAAAAAGAATTCCTATACCTTAGTTATTTAAATTTCTAATTTAACTTGATGGTAACTTGCTGTAGGAGCATAACAAAATTGTAAAACAATGATTTTCAATCAACTTTATTCATTTTTTAACTTGCCAGTAATGTGCTGGCAAGTTAAAAAATGGGAATCAATACAAACCATGATTAGTAATATATATGTGATACTTTAAGTGGCACAATATGCAATCAATCCCAATGCAGCCGTATAAACGAACAAAAATATCACCAAAATTTTCATCCAGAAATCTGAGAACCAAATACCTTCATTTCGTTTGAAAATTATGATGAAATACTGAATTTCTACAACCATCGTTCTTCAAATGCAATGGCAGAATCTTTCAATGCTAAAATTAAACTGTTCAGAGCAAACCTAAGAGGCGTAGCTGACAAGAGGTTCTTCCTTTTCCGCATTGCTAAACTATATGCGTATCCCCACTAAAAATCTACTGACCCGTAAAAAGAGTAAATTTACAACAATTCAAACTATAACAACTTTTGGAAACAATTGATTAGTAACCTGAATAAGGTTTACTTTATTGTATTTCGATTATCTTTGCCCAAAAATACCAATTATCCCAAAACGGCAAACAAAAACGATGAACCCTTTCACGTTTAGAAAAGAGATGTAAAAAAGGTATATTTGCCAATACAGTTCCTTATTTTAAAACATTTACCGAAAATGGAAAAGACCCGAATGACTGAAATATATAGCCAAGACACTCTCCACTTCATCCATACACACTACCGGGAAGATGTAAGAACCCTTGCTTTACAGGCACACCGTTACCCCTCGGTAGATATGCCTGCCGCTATTACACAGATTTCCGGTTGGCAAATTGCCAAAGAGAAAATACCTACATGGGCTAAGAATGAAAATATACTCTACCCTGTTCACCTTTCTCTGGAGCAATGTTCCTCCGAAGTGACGGCACGATACAAAACAGAGGTCATAGACCACTTGTTGAAAACAAAACAACGCAACTCCGAAGAAAATAATACCTCCGTAGTAATAAATACTTTCACCGACCTCACTGGCGGCTTTGGCATTGACTGCGCCTTTTTATCTTCCCGCTTCCGGAAAGCCACTTACGTAGAGCGCCAACAAGTACTTTGTGAGATTGCCAGACATAATTTTCCTGCCTTAGGCCTGAACCATATTTCCGTCTGCCACGAAGACAGTGTCCACCATCTGCAAGTGATGGACCCCGTGGATTGGATATTCATAGACCCCGCCCGACGTGACGGACATGGCGGCAAAACAATAGCCATCAACGAGTGCGAACCTAACGTCATTGCTTTAGAAGAACTACTGCTTGAAAAAGCATCATACATCCTAGTCAAGCTGTCTCCCATGCTGGACCTTACTCTTGCATTACACGAATTGAAGCATGTACAGGCTGCTCACATCGTTTCTGTCAACAATGAATGCAAGGAATTTCTCCTTATATTAGGACACGAAACAAATTTATCTTCCGAAGAAATTCCTATTCACTGCGTCAACCTCACAGCACTGCAAAAGGCTCAAGACCTTCTGTTCACCCGCCAACAGGAGAAAAAGCATCTATGCCCGTATACTTCCACATTGAAAGCATATTTGTACGAACCCAATGCCTCCATCCTAAAAGCCGGAGCGTTTCGCAGCGTTTCATCCATATATAATGTAGAAAAACTGCACCCCAACAGCCATCTTTATACTTCCAACGAGTATATACCAGACTTTCCCGGACGTAAGTTCCGCATCATTGGTAGCAGCAGCCTCAACAAGAAAGAACTTAAAAAGCTAATAGGAACGGAAAAGAAGGCCAACCTCACAGTGCGTAATTTTCCTGCCAGCGTAGCCGAGTTGCGAAAACGCCTGAAACTAGCGGAAGGTGGGGACATGTACCTGTTTGCAACGACGCTTGCTGATGAGAAAAAGTTATTGATTGCCTGTAAACAGTCTTGACGTACGGTCAAAAGCAAGTCAAACTTAAAAACACATCCACCTAACGCATCATTTGCAATTGATTTGTAATATTATCGTTACCGTTTCTTCAAAATTCCGTAAGACAGACGTAATCCCATACCTATACTTTTGCCGCAGATTATTAACAGATAATAACAGGTATGAAACAAATTGTAAGAGCATTCTTATTCCTTCTACTATTCGCAGCGGCCAGCAACACGACAATGGCCGACGAAAAAGCAAATATCGTTAAACAAGGTACGGTACGCGGCCGTATCATCGACGTAACCAAGCAAACTCTCCCGGGTGCTTCAATCTACATCGAGAAACTACACACAGGCGTGACGAGCGACGTCAACGGCTTCTACACTTTCCCCAACCTCGACCCGGGAACCTATACAGTGAAGGTGAGCTATGTAGGCTACTCACCCGTAGAACTGAAAATTACAATTCCCGCCGGACGCACTTTAGAGAAAGATGTGGTACTGAACGAAGGAGTCGAACTTCAGGAAATAGTTGTAGGCGGCGCATTTCAGGGACAGCGCCGCGCCATCAACGCCCAAAAGAGCAACTTGGGAATTACCAATGTAGTATCTGCCGACCAGGTAGGCAAATTCCCCGACTCCAACATCGGCGATGCCTTAAAGCGTATCTCCGGTATCAACGTGCAGTACGACCAGGGAGAAGCCCGCTTCGGACAAGTACGCGGAACAAGCGCCGACCTGAGCTCCGTAACTGTCAACGGCAACCGTGTACCCTCTGCCGAAGGTGATACCCGTAACGTACAGCTCGACCTGATTCCGGCCGACATGATTCAGACTATCGAAGTAAACAAGGTAGTAACCCCGGATATGGACGCCGATGCCATTGGCGGCTCTATCAATCTGGTAACGAAGAACTCACCCTATAAGCGCAGCATTGCTGCCACCGCAGGAACAGGCTATAACTGGATTAGTGAAAAAGCCCAACTGAACCTGGGATTTACCTACGGCGACCGTTTCTTCAATAATAAATTAGGGTTGATGGTATCTGCCTCCTATCAAAATGCCCCCTCCGGTTCTTACGACACCGAGTTTACCTGGGAGCAGGATAAAGACGGCAAAGCATACGTCAACGACTACCAAATGCGCCAGTATTACGTAACCCGCGAACGTCAAAGCTACTCCGCCGCTTTGGACTGGGACATCAGTACCAACCACAAACTCACTTTCAAAGGTATCTTCAATAACCGCAACGACTGGGAAAACCGTTACCGCACTAACCTGAAAGACCTTGAGCCGGACGGCAGCGCCACCGTACGCATACAAACCAAAGCCGGAACGCCCGATAACCGCAATGCTCGTCTGGAACGCCAGCGCACGATGGATTTTTCACTTGGCGGTGAACATCTCTTCGGACTTCTTTCCATGGACTGGCATGCAAGTTATGCCAAAGCCAGCGAAGAGCGTCCCAACGAGCGCTACATCGACTTCCAACTCAAGAAACAGAAATTCGATATAGACCTGAGCAACGAACGCCAGCCTTTCGCATCTCCCAAAGACGGTTCTACAATGACCTTGAATGACGAATTCAGCCTGAAAGAACTGACCGAGCAACAGGAAGACATCAAAGAGCAGGACTTGAAATTCTCCGCCAACTTCAAACTCCCGTTCAAGAATGGCAACAAACTGAAATTCGGCGCAAAGGTAGTTCGTAAAACCAAAGATAAAGCTGTGAACTTCTACGAATATTCTCCACTGGACGAAGATGCTTTTATGGAGAACAGCCTTAAAAATACTGTTGACCAATCCAACAAGCACTTTATGCCCAACAGCAAATACCAGACAGGAATCTATGCCAGCAAGGAATACACCGGAGCATTAGACCTTAACAACCCTGCATTGTTCGAGAAAGAACAAGTACAGGAAGAACTGGCAGGTAACTTTGAGGCACGCGAAACGGTCAGCTCCGGCTATGTCCGCTTTGACTCAAAAATCACAGACCGCATAGAGCTGATGTCCGGTTTGCGTATCGAGAACACCAATCTGGCTTATACCGGACGTACATACGATGCAGACGAAGACATCACCGGCAAGACCGAACGTCAGCGCAACAGCTACATCAATTTCCTGCCTTCGCTGCTGGTAAAGTGGAATGTAAACGATGACTTCAAGGTACGCGGTTCATTTACCCAAACACTGTCACGTCCCAAGTACTCGGCTCTTGTACCGAGCGTAAACATCAAGCGCTCTGACAATGAAATCACTATCGGTAATCCGGAATTGAAACCGACCACATCCTACAACTTCGACTTGAGCGCCGACTATTATTTCCGCAGCATCGGTCTGGTCAGTGCCGGTATCTTCTACAAGAAAATCGATGATTTCATCGTAGACCAAGTCAGCACCAACTACGAATATCAGGGCAATGTATATACTCGATTCACACAGCCCAAGAATGCGGGCAACGCCAACCTGCTCGGAGTAGAACTCTCTTACCAACGCGACTTCGGATTCATCGCCCCTGCCTTGAAGTGCATCGGCTTTTACGGAACTTACACCTATACGCACTCCCGCGTAGAAGACTTCAACTTCGAAGGGCGCGAAAACGAAGAAGGCCTCAGTATGCCGGGTTCACCGGCACACACCGCCAATGCTTCGCTCTATTTCGAGAAAGCCGGACTGAACATCCGCGTAAGCTATAATTTCGCTTCCGACTTTATCGATGAAATGGGTGAAAGCACTTTCTACGACCGTTACTACGACAAAGTGAACTACATGGACGCCAACGCAAGCTATACATTCGGAAAGAAAATAAAGACTACATTCTATGCCGAAGCCAATAACCTGCTGAACCAGCCTCTCCGCTACTACCAGGGAACGAAAGACCGTACCATGCAAGCCGAATACTACGGTGTAAAGGTGAATGCCGGAGTGAAGATTAATTTTTAAACACATCACCACAGAGAGACAGAGCATTTTCTTTTGTAACACACCAAATGAAAAAACAATGCAACCGTATACCCTCTGCAGTGAATAAATAACATCCAAACAATGAAGAAAATATTCTTTTTACTATTCGTCGCCCTGCTGGGCAACTGGGCAAGTGCCCAAATTACCGATTATTCCGTATTCGACAAAAAGTTCAACTTCTATGTAGCCAATGACCTGGGACGCAACGGCTATTATGACCAGAAGCCCATTGCCGAACTGATGGGAGTAATGGCAGAAAACGGCACAGATCCGGAGTTTGTACTCGCTGCGGGTGATGTGCACCACTTTGAAGGCGTACGTTCCGTCAACGACCCGTTGTGGATGACTAATTACGAACTGATTTACAGCCATCCCGAACTGATGATAGACTGGTTTCCTTTACTGGGTAATCATGAATACCGCGGCAACACGCAAGCCGTACTGGATTATTCGAATATCAGCCGCCGCTGGACAATGCCCGCACGTTACTATACCAAAGTTTTTGAAGACAAAGGCATGACTATCCGGGTAGTTTGGGTAGATACTGCTCCGATGATAGACAAATACCGTAATGAGAAAGAGACTTATCCCGATGCTTGCCAACAAGATTACAAACAACAACTCGCATGGATCGATTCTGTCCTGACCGCCGCTAAAGAAGACTGGGTAATCGTGGCCGGACACCACCCCATTTATGCCGAAACACCGAAAGACGGAAGCGAACGCCGGGATATGCAGTCGCGGCTCGACCCTATACTCCGCAGGCACAACGTAGACATGTATATCTGCGGACATATCCATAACTTCCAGCATGTGCGCGTACCGGGCAGTAATATAGATTATATCACCAACACCTCAGGTTCGCTCAGCCGCAAAGTCAACCCTATTGAAGGTACCGTTTTTTGCAGTCCCGAACCGGGCTTTTCCATAGTATCTGCCGATAAAAAAACACTGGAACTGCGCATGATTGACAAACAAGGCAATGTACTGCACACTGTTACACGCAGCAAATAACCCGTTTTTTAAGTCAATAGGAAAATCCTGATTATACGAAGTTGTATCGGAAAGAACCAAACCATCATTCCGATACGACTTCTTTCAATTATTTCTTTTTCCGTAGCACCATCCTTCGGAGCCGTACTTACATTTCCGTCACGCGTAGCCATATAATGTGGAGATATAATTTCCACCCCGGTTTCAGAACAATTCTCCGCATTTACAAGCGCAAACGGACTTCCTCTTGGCTCGTTTAATCAGAATTTTGCATTATCTTTGCGCGCAAAATAATATACTTCATGAACATTCTATTACTTATAGGAGGACTTCTCCTCATCCTGTTAGGTGCAAACGGACTGACAGACGGAGCGGCATCCGTTGCCAAACGCTTCCGCATACCCAATATCGTTATCGGACTGACAATCGTTGCCTTCGGAACATCAGCTCCGGAGTTGACGGTCAGCGTATCTTCCGCCCTGAAAGGAAGCGCCGATATTGCCATCGGCAACGTGGTGGGCAGCAATATCTTCAACACACTGATGATTGTGGGCTGCACCGCACTGTTCGCCCCAATTGCCGTAACCCGGAACACATTGCAAAAGGAAATACCTCTGTGCATCCTGTCTTCCATTGCTTTACTGGTCTGTGCCAACGACATATTCCTGAACGGAGACAAGGCTAATACTCTCAGTATCACAGACGGCTTGCTTTTGCTCTGCTTCTTCGCTATCTTCCTGAGTTATACTTTTGCCATCGCCTCACACAGTCCCGAAGAAACAGCCGGCAGTGAGGAAACTATCAGGCAACTGCCACTTTGGAAGTCTGTCCTCTACATTCTGGGCGGGCTTGGAGCACTTATTGCCGGCGGCAGTTTCTTTGTTGACGGTGCAAGCGGCATTGCACGCAGCCTGGGAGTAAGCGAATCTGTTATCGGACTGACGCTGGTGGCAGGCGGAACATCCCTGCCCGAACTTGCCACATCCATTGTAGCCGCCTTGAAGAAAAATCCGGAGATAGCCATTGGCAATGTAGTAGGCAGCAATCTGTTCAACGTGTTCTTTGTACTGGGATGCAGTGCATCCATCACTCCGTTACACCTGACCGGAATCACTAACCTGGACTTGTGGGTACTGGCAGGTTCCGGCATTCTGCTTTGGTTCTTCGGGCTGTTCTTTGCCAAGCGTACCATCACCCGCATTGAGGGAAGCATCATGGTGCTTTGCTACGTTGCATATACGACATTCCTCATTTATAACCTGTAAGACACCCGTTTTTAAAGATTTTCATGTATCTTTGCCGGCTCATAACAACATACAACTATGGCAATTACAATTAAAAAGGTCTCTACGAAAAAGGAATTGAAGCAGTTTATCCGCTTCAACTACAAACTATACAAAAACAATCCGTATTCGGTACCCGATCTCTACGATGATATGCTCAATACCTTCAACAAGAAGAAAAATGCCGCTTTCGAATTTTGCGAAGCCGATTATTTTCTTGCTTACAAGGATGATAAAATCGTAGGACGCGTAGCCGCCATCATCAACCATAAAGCCAACCAAACCTGGAACAAGAAAGAGGTGCGCTTCGGCTGGATTGACTTTATCGACGACCCCGAAGTATCGGAGGCTCTTATACATACTGTTGAAGAATGGGGCAAGGAACGGGGCATGACCCATATACAAGGCCCGTTAGGCTTCACCGATTTCGATGCGGAAGGTATGCTTATCGAAGGCTACGACCAGCTTAGCACAATGGCAACCACCTATAACTACCCTTACTACCCGCAACACATGGAACGCATGGGCTTTGAGAAAGATGCCGACTGGGTAGAATACAAGATTTATATCCCGGATGCCATACCCGACAAGCATAAGCGTATTTCGGATCTAATCCAACGTAAATACAATCTCAAAATCAAGAAATATTCATCTGCCAAGAAGATTGCCCGCGACTACGGACAAGCCATTTTCGAGCTGATGAACGAAGCATACAGCCCGTTGTACGGTTACTCTGCCCTGTCACAGCGCCAGATTAACCAATACGTAAAGATGTATCTGCCCATTCTGGACCTGCGCATGGTGACGCTGGTTACAGATGCCGAAGACAAACTGGTAGCCGTAGGCATCTCCATGCCTTCCTTGTCAGAGGCTTTGCAAAAATCTCATGGCCGTTTGCTGCCTTTCGGTTGGTATCACCTGCTGAAAGCCTTGTTTATGAAACGCCGTGCCAAGATGCTGGATCTGTTGCTGGTAGCCGTGAAACCCGAATATCAGAACAAGGGCGTAAACGCCTTGCTATTCTCCGACCTAATCCCCGTTTATCAGAAACTGGGATTTGTCTTTGCAGAAAGCAACCCCGAATTGGAACAAAACGGCAAGGTACAGGCACAATGGGAATATTTCAAGACCGAACAGCATAAGCGTAGAAGAGCGTTTGTCAAAGCTATAAAGTAAGGCGCAGCATAGTAAGATAGAGGACAAAATAAGGGAAAGGGTAGATTTTTTATGTAAAATCCACCCTTCTGTTTTTCTTCTGAACGCATTTCATTATTTTTGCTTAAACTTTAAAATAATGACTATGAAGCGGCTTAGCTTTTTCTTCTTCTTTCTGTCAGTCGTGTTATCCGTTGTTTCCCAACCGGTATGCCAAATTAAATACTTCTCAGTCAGTAATGGCCTTGCACAAGGCAACGTGATGAGTATTCTGCAAGACCAAAAAGGGCTTATGTGGTTCAGTACCTGGAATGGGATAAACAAGTTTGACGGTTACACGTTCAAAAACTACAAAATATTCCAAGAAACGACCTACTCTTTCGAGAGTAACCGTATAGGCAACATTGTAGAAAGTAAATACGGCGATATCTGGTGTACTACGTATGACGGACAAGCATGCCTGTTCGATGTCAAAACTGAGAAATTCATAGACGTCCTCCAACCGCTTACCCGGTCTCTCAATCATTCGAACCATGTCATACGTATTCTCTCGCTGAAAAAAGGAATTGCCTGGATACTTTGTAAAGACGGATATACTTACCGTGCCGACGAGCAACAGTGCAAGGGCGGAAAAGGCATCTCGCCTTATTCCATCTTCAATGGCAACCTGAAAGGCAATCAAGTCTATACGGTCTTTCAGGACTCCGAAGAAGACGAATGGGTACTGACCGACAAAGGCATCACTATCGTCGGGAAAAAGACATTGGACACAGACTTCCCGTTCCGTCACATCATCCAATGGAAAGAAAACATCTATCTTGCCGCCGAACACGGCAAACTGGCCAGCTATGATTTCAAAACCCGCCAACTGAAATTCATAGATGTCCCCTATCCGTACCGGAACATCGCCAATCTGACAATCATCGGAAAACATACGCTGGCATTGGCAACAGATAACGGACTCATACTCTATACCCCCGGCAACAACAAGTTCCGTCAGATAAACATCCAAACTCCCACTCAACACTCCAACTACGTAGAATCCGTCTATCAAGACCGGCATGGAGATATCTGGGTATTCTCGAATACGCCGGGCATTATCCGCCTCAACATGGCCGCCAATGAAAAAGAGCATCTGGTTACTCCCCGGGACGAGTTGGTTAAACATGAACGCAAAAGCCGTAAAATAATCTTTGAAGACAACACAAACACCTTATGGATGTTACCCACCGAAGGAAATTTCTCCTATTATGACAGAAAAGAAAAGAAACTCAAGCCATTGGTAATAGATGTAAATCATCCCAAATCCATCTTCAGCCCGTTAGTCCGAGTTCACACCATCGACAATCAGGGCAATGCCTGGATGGCCAGTGCGCGCGGCGTCTACAAATTAAGTTTCTCACCGCAAAGTTTCCATTTCAATCAAACCGATCATGAAGCCGAAACACGCGCTTTCCTGCGCGACAGCGGCGGGCGGCTCTGGAGTGCATCAAAATCAAACCATGTCCGCATATATGCTCCCGACGGGAACTTGGAAGGCTATCTTTCCAAACAAGGTGATATCATCAAGGAACAGGCGCATTTTTTTGAAGATATCTATGATTTCATGGAAGACCAGGAACACAACATATGGATGGGAAGCAAAGGTTCCGGTCTCTATTTGCTAAAAAAACAAGATACCGGCAAATACTCCGTTCATCACTATCAGTACAACCCCGAAGAGCCTTACAGCATTAGCGGCAACGACATCTACACCATTTTCCAGGACACCCGTAAACGTATCTGGGTAGGATGTTTCGGCGGCGGACTGAACCTGATAAAGCAAACCGGAAATGGAGAGATACAATTTATCAACTGCAATAACGAACTGAAAAATTACCCCACAACCTACGGAACAAAAATACGTAATATTGCAGGCGGCCCCGAAGGAGTTATTTTTATAGGAACCACCAGCGGATTAATTACGTTTGCGAGCGACTTCAAGCGTCCCGAAGAAATCAAATTTTACAGGAACAATCACCGGACGGGTGATACTCACAGTCTGAACGCAAACGATATTATGCAGATTTACACAGACAGGCATAATACGACATACATAATGAGCTTTACTGGAGGAGTCAATAAAATCATATCCGGACCACTGCTTGGAGAGAATATCCAATTCAAAGGATATGACAAGAAGGACGGATTGGCTTCGGATTTAATGCTTTCCATGATAGAAGATAACTCCGGTCAGCTATGGTTCGTGTCCGAGATAGCATTGTCCAAGTTCAACCCTGATAAAGAAACGTTCGAGAACTATCAGTTAAATTCAACTTATCAAGACTTCAATTTCTCGGAAGCCTTACCCGTAATAAATTCCCGTCACCAAATTGTTTTAGGAACCGATAAAGGTTTCTTGGAGGTAATGCCCGACAAGATGAAAAAAAGCAGTTATGTGCCGCCAATCATCTTTACCAACCTCAGGATACAGGGGCATCCGGTTGAGCAGTCGATTGACAATTTGGCCGCGCTGGAGTTAAAAGCATCGCAAAGAAACGTCACTTTTCAGTTTGCCGCCCTTGATTATGTCGCTCCCGAGCACATTCAATATGCTTATCGTCTAGAAGGATTGGAGAAAGAGTGGAATGAAGCCGGCAACAACCGCTCGGCAAGCTACATCAACCTGCCGGCCGGAGAATACCGTCTCCAGGTCAAATCCACCAATAGCGACGGGGTATGGACGGACAACATATATTCCCTTCCCGTACGAGTACTCCCCACTTTCTGGGAAACTTACTGGGCATGGGTGTTCTATTCCATGCTATTTATCCTTTTCACGGCAACGATTGTTTATGTGTTATTCTACATATACCGCCTGCGTCACCGGGTAGATATGGAAAAACAGCTCACCGACATCAAACTGCGTTTCTTCACCGACATCTCTCATGAACTGCGCACACCTTTAACCCTAATCAGCAGTCCCGTCGCAGAAGTACTGGAGAATGAACCGCTCTCGCCCACCGCGCGCGAATATCTTACCGTAGTGCATCAAAACACCGAGCACATGCTTCACCTGATGAACCAAATACTGGATTTCCGTAAGATACAAAACCAGAAAATGAAGCTGTTAGTAGAAAAGAAAGACTTGATTTCATTGTTACGGAAATCAATGGACAACTTCAAACTAATCGCCAAAGAGAAAAATATGGATTACCGGCTGGTGACACCTGTACAGTCCGTATACGGATGGGTAGATAAGGACAAATTTGAAAAAATATTCTTTAATCTGCTATCCAATGCATTCAAATATACGTCTCCCGGCAAAGCGATTACCATAAAGGTTATCCCGAAAGAAGAATCGGTCGATATAGAAGTGAAAGACGAGGGAATAGGCATCGTGCCCGACAAGCAGCGTGTGTTATTCCAACGTTTCGAGTCTTTGGTGAAACAGAACATTCTACAGCCCTCTTCCGGTATCGGCCTGTCATTGGCGAAGGAAATGGTGGAAATGCATCACGGAAGCATTCAGGTAAGCAGCCAGCCCGGCGTCGGCAGTACTTTCACTGTAACCTTACCCCTGCAACAGAAAGTGTTCGAAGAAGACATGCAAGCCGAGTTCATATTGGATGACGACAAACAGGAAACCGTTTCCGCAGCCAACGGTTTAGACGGAGAAAACGCATACATGGAAGAAACGGAGATGACTGATTCCGACTGTAATTCCATATTAGTAGTGGAGGATAACAATGAATTAAGGCATTTCCTCAAGAGCAGTCTGTCCGGCAGCTATAATGTGATAACCGCTTCCAATGGAAAGGAAGGATTGCAACGTGCCATCGACAATGTGCCGGACCTCATTATCAGCGACGTTATGATGCCGATAATGGATGGTCTGGAGATGATAGGGCAGATTAAGGCAAACCATAATATCTGCCACATTCCTATCATCGTATTGTCCGCCAAGGCTTCTTTGGACGACCGTATCGCCGGATTGGAACACGGAATCGACGATTACATCACCAAACCTTTCAGTTCCACTTACCTGAAAATCCGTATCACCTCTCTTTTACGCCAGCGCAAAGAACTGCAAGAGATGTACATGGCCAAGCTAACCGCAGGCAAAGACGTAGCTTTAACGGATGACATTCCGGAACCGTCACAACCGCAAATAACCCCGCACGACAAACTGTTTATGGAAAAAGTTATGGAGTTCATGGAAGAACAGATGGACAATCCGGATCTGACCATCGAACAATTCGCAGAAAAACTCTTGTTGAGCCGAACTATCTTCTATCAGAAGCTAAAATCAATAGTGGGACTGTCGCCTGTGAATTTCATATGCCAGATACGCATCAAACGAGCGGTACAGTTATTCGACAGCGGTGAATATAATATTTCGCAGATTGCTTATATGACGGGATTCAATGACCCGAAATACTTCAGCCGTTGTTTCAAGAAGATTGTAGGGGTAACCCCTTCGGAATACAAAGAAAAGAAGCAGCCATAACCGTGATATCGGACAGACATTACGAGTGAGATATTATTATAAGAAGGTGTGTCAAAATGCACCCCTTCTTTCTTTTACGCACAAAGCCCCGACTTTCACAAGCTGGGGCTTTGTTATTACCTAAAGATTTTGTATCTTTAGGCATAAGAATTTCACTATGACAAAGATACATTTTCGTCCTTACAATCCCAATCAAGCAGTGCTTTTTCCTCAAAGAATTGATGAGGATATTGCAGAAAACGATCCGGTGCG
>ERZ791865.1578-NODE-1578-length-20760-cov-4.280222_pt1 | contig 20760 bp, 24 predicted proteins | sample MGYA00509942_ERZ791865 | MGnify/ENA primary metagenome ERZ791865 (study PRJEB30046, sample SAMN00792098) | human gut metagenome | study: EMG produced TPA metagenomics assembly of the A metagenome-wide association study of gut microbiota in type 2...
CGTTTTCGGTAATGGATACCTCCTTTCAGGTGCTGATGTGTCTGGATGGCTACGGCGAGGTTCAGACAATGGATGCCGAGCAGAAGCCGATGCGATTTAGCAAAGGGGAAACACTATTTTTGCCTGCTGGATTGGGACGGTGTCTTGTGGTTGGAGATGCTGAACTTATTAAGGTGAGATGCTAAAGGTGAAAGAGTGAGGAGTGGAAAATGGCTAGATTAAAGTTTATGAATACAGAAATTGATAACTTGACGATGGAGGAAACATTACAGGCTATTAATTCTCTGATACAGGAAAATAAAAGTGCCTATGTGGTCACTCCAAATGTGGATCACATTGTGCAGTTAGAAACAAATAAAGAATTGCAGGATGTATATGCCAATGCGTCCTTGATCCTTACAGATGGAAAGCCTTTGCTCTGGATTGCCAAGTGGTACGGCACTCCAATTAAGGAGAAAATTTCAGGGTCTGATCTTTTTCCACTCTTGTGCGATATGGCGGCAAAAAAAGAATACAAGATGTTCTTTTTGGGAGCGGCTGAAGGTGTTGCGGCAAAGGCAGCAGAAAATCTTGCAAAGAGATACAAGGGATTGCAGGTGGTAGGTACATACTCTCCTCCTTATGGATTTGAAAAAAATCCTGAGGAGATGGATAAAATCAAAGGAATGATTAAAGAAGCCAAGCCGCATATTCTAATTGTTGGATTGGGCTGCCCAAAGCAGGAAAAGTTTATGTATCACCATTGTGAGGAACTGGGTGTGCCTATTTCCTTCGGATTAGGTGCAAGTTTCGATTTTGAGGCTGGGAACATTAAGAGGGCACCAAGATGGATGGCAGATCACGGCTTAGAGTGGCTGTTCCGTATCACACAAGATCCGAAGAGAATGGCCAAAAGATATCTCGTGGATGACAGGAAGATACTGGGACTGGCGATTAAATACAGGAAGGTCACAGGTAAATGAAGAAAATAGAGAATATCACGATACATCGAAATTGCAATTATGGCTCTGTTCTTCAAACCTATGCTACGCAAGTTACATTTGAAGAACTTGGATTTGAATGCGAAACAATTGACTTTATTAGGGAACTCGATACAAAACGAGGAGCACTAAAACGTCTAAAAAAGAAGAGCAAAAAACTCGCAAGCAATCCCATACTTCTGGCTGGTGCAAAGGCTGTAATGCTGGTTTCATACCTGAAGAAAGAAAAAACATTTAATGCTTTTCTGAACAATCATGTGAATTTAAGCAAAAAGGTATACCATAGCAATCAAGAATTAAAAGATAATATTCCGAACGCAGATGCTTATTGTACGGGAAGCGATCAAATCTGGAACAGCTTCTGGAATGAGGGTGTTGAGCCGGCTTATTATCTTGATTTTGTTCCTGACAATGCTTTCTGCTTCTCCTATGCTTCCAGCATTGGGCAAAAAATAGAAAAAAGTGAAAAGAACATTATAGCTAAGATGCTTCAAAAATATAAATATATTTCTGTAAGAGAAAGCCAAAGCATAACATCATTGAATGAATTGGGTATTAGAGATGTTGTTCAGGTACTTGATCCAACACTTTACAGATCGTGTGATTTATGGAAGCGGCTTGCGTCAAATAAGTTCAGCAAAAGAAGATATGTTGTTACATATAATCTTCACCATGATAAAAAACTTGACGCTTTTGCAAGTAAATTGGCGAAAGAAAAGAATCTTGAATTGCTAAATATTTCCTATAATTGGCATGATATGATTCGTCCTGGTAAATTGGTATGGTGCCCTAGTGTTGAAGAATATCTTGGACTTATAAGAGATGCAGAATATGTTATTGCGGATTCTTTTCATGCAACGGCATTTTCTATACAGTTTCATAAAAAATTCATTTCGTTCTACCCTGAGAAAGCAAGCATGAGAATAAGAGATGTCTTGAAAAAACTTGATATTCCTCAAAGAGGGACAGAAGGAAATCCTAAAATAGAGAATATAGAAGCGGATATTGATTATAACATGGTAGATAATCTGCTTAATAAGTATAGAAAACAGGATGAAAAATACCTAGTCACTGTAGCCAATGCCATAAAAATGAAATGAGTGATTTTAGATGGATAAAGTTTATGCATATAAAAACAAAAGGGGCATATTGATGAAGTCATCATCAGGCGGTGCCTTTTGGGGAATAGCAGAGACCTTCTTTAAAGCTGGGGGGGGTACTTGCTATGGAGCGAAATTTGATTCTGACTTTAGAGTGTTGCACGGAAAAGCAAAAAATCTAGAGGAATGCGAGGCATTTCAGGGATCAAAATACGTGCAGTCAGATATGACAGGCAGTTTTGTAGAGGTAAAGCACGATCTTGAAAAAGGAGGAAAGGTTTTATTTACAGGTACGCCCTGCCAAGTGGCTGCAGTTAAAAAGTATTTAAGTAGAGATAACATAGATATTACCGGGCTCTATACTGTTGATATTGTTTGCCATGGAGCACCTGGACCAGTGGTGTGGAATGACTATGTGAATCACATTCAGAACGAAGAACATTCCAAATTGATAAAATTTTCATTTCGGTATAAGCCATGTGGGTGGAAAGGATATCCCATTTATGCAGAATTTGAAAATGGAAAAAAGTATATCAATTCAATTAAGGTGAGTTCTTACCAGAATATGTTCAGAAAAAATCTATTAATGAGAGAGAGCTGCTTTAATTGCCCATATCCCGGAAATTTTCAAAGTGATTTGACAATATCCGATTTTTGGGGAGTTGAATTGTGTATGCCGGATGTTCCAATAGATGGTGGGGTATCACTTGTTCTGTCACACACAGAAAAAGGTGCAAATCTGATAGCTGCTATGAGAGACAACGATGAAGTCACAATGGTTGAAGTGAGAAGCGAAGATTATAAAAAGTATAATCACAATCTTCTTTATGCAACAAAACGTCCCGACGATTATGACAAATTTTGGAGCGATTATAAAAATAAGGGATTAAAATATGTGCTCCATCGCTATGGTGGTGAAAATCCAAAAGATACAGCCATTTTTTATGGGAAAAATATCCTGAGAAAGACGGGACTGGCCGGTAAAATAAAGAAAATGATGGGACGGGCATGAGGCCTTTGTTCCGTCAAAGGAACAAGAGGTTAAAATGGAAAAAAACATACCTGTTTTATATCAAAATAAATCAGATTGTTGTGGTTGCGGTGCATGCGTAAATGTATGTCCACGAAACGCAATTAAAATGGTTGCGGACGAATGCGGATTTTTATATCCGAAAATCGATGACGATTTATGCGTTGGATGTAGAAAATGCACGTCTGTTTGTGCCTTTCAGAATATCAGTGAGGAAAATACACCACTGAGTACATATGCGGCTGTTTCAAAAAACAAAGAGCAAGCTGTTAAATCTGCATCAGGTGGTATTTTTGCGTCTCTTGCGGAAGACTTCATAAATAAGGGTGGAATCGTTTTTGGAGCTTCATTTGATGAAAAAAGAGGTGTTTCTCATCAGCTCGTTGATAAGGTGGAAAATCTATATCTTTTGCAAGGGTCTAAATATGTTCAGAGCAAAATCGGCAATACATATAAAGAAGCAAAGAAGCTGTTAACTGCTGGAGAAAAAGTCCTTTTTTCCGGCACACCATGTCAGGTAGCCGGATTAAGGTCATATCTAGGAAAAGTGTATGACGGACTTTTGACGGTAGATATTATATGTCATGGTGTTCCAAGTGAAAAAATATTTCAGTCGTATCTACATTTCATAGAGGATAAGTACAAAGGTAAACTAACATATTTTACATTTAGAGATAAAAATATCGGATGGGGAATCAACGGGAAAGCAATTTTTGAGACCCCGTCAGGAAAAAAGAAGAATGTGACATTGTGGCAAAGCGGCTCTTCGTACCTTTTCTATTTTATAAAGGGCTGGATTTATCGAGAAAATTGTTATCAGTGCAAATATGCGGGGGCACATCGTCCGGGAGATATTACTTTAGGTGACTATTGGGGAATTGAAAAGCAGCATCCTGAATATTTAAATGGAGCAGATGGATGGGATGAGAGTAATGGTATCTCGGTTGTTATTGCAAATACCTCAAAAGGACTTGAAGTGTTGAATGAAATTGATGGGCTTGAAATGCGCTCTAGCACTTTTGAAAAGGCTGCATATGGAAATAAACAGTTGATGCATCCGAGTGAGAAGGGAAAAAGGCAAGAGATTCTTGAGCAGTATCGTATAGGTGGATGGGATGCATTGGAAAATAGATATCAAAAAAAGATAGGTATAAGGAAATATGCCAGTCAAGTGAAAGCATTGATTCCACTAAAAATGAAGAGATGGTTAAAAGGAAGAATATAGAAAGGAAAATGAAATGGATTTGAAACAGCAAAATGTTCTGTTTTTTTCTAGGACTATGGGAATGGGTGGAACGTCCAATGTGATGATTCAGATGTGCAAGATTCTTAAACCAAAAGTAAACAAAATGGTTGTTTGTTCCACTGGTGGACCGATGGTAAAAACTTTAGAAGAAATGGGAATTTTACACATTCAAATTAATGATGTCGGGAAACATGATCCGGCTACGTTTATTAAAGTTATAAATCAAATATCTAAGATAATTGAGCACGAAGAAATCACGGTCGTACATACGCACCACAGAATGGCGGCGTTTTATGCAGCTATTGTAAAGAAAAGACACAATTTTATCCTTATCAACACATCACATAATACGTTTTATAATAATAAACGTATCACACAATTTGCGTATAGAAATGCCAAGTTGATTGCGTGTGGTGAAATGGTAAAGAAAAACTTAGTAGATTATTTTGGCTTTAATGCTTCACAAGTTACGGTTATACATAATGCAATCGAAAAGTTTGATGATGAAGTAGTAGTGGATAAAACATTAAAAAAATTAAAAGAAGATGGATTTTATCTCGTAGGTAATGTCGGACGCTTTGCCGAGCAAAAAGGAATGGAATATTTTATTAAGTCTTATCCACTGATTAAAAAGAAGACAGATAGAATTAAGTATATTCTTATCGGCGATGGTGTTGATCGTGAAAAACTTGAGTCGTTGGTGAATCAGCTTGGAATTCAGGAAGAGGTGATTTTTCTCGGATTCCGAAGAGATGTGCAAAATGTTCTTTCGCAAGTTGATTTGCTAGTGCTCAGTTCTTTGTGGGAAGGTCTGCCATTGACACCAATTGAAGGCTTTTCCGTAGGCAAGACCGTTGTGGCTACGGCAGTAGACGGTACAGTTGAAGTAGTTGACGACAGCAAGAATGGATATCTTATTCCAGCAAAAAATAGCGAGAAAATCGCAGAAAAAGTGCTGTATCTGTTTGAGAATCCAGAGACTCAAAAGCAATTGGAAAGAGAAGCATATCGTACATTTCAAAATGAGTTCAGCTTTGAAAAATTTTCAGAGAAAGTACTCAATTATTATGAGAAATGCTAAAGAGGGCAGAACAAAATGGAAAATAATCAGGATAATGTATCTATCAATAGGACAATGAGCAAACCTGTAAAATGTGTTTATTATGCGATTGTTTTATTCGGTAATGTCGTTGTCAATAAAATACCTAGTCGACACATAAGAAAATGGTTTTATCAAATGCTGGGTGCTAAAATTGGAAAGAGAAGTACAATTTGTCGTCGAGCAGATATACTTTTTCCGAAAGGATTAAATCTTGCGGATGGTGTATCCATCGGATGGTTTGTCGATTTAGATGCAAGGGGTGGCATTTATATTGACCATGATACAAACATTTCGAGTCATACAACTTTTATTACGGGCAGTCATGATATTGATGACCCTAAATTTAAAGCTTCCTTTAAACCGATTCATATCGGGCATCATTGTTGGATAGGCACGGGGGCAACTGTTTTACAAGATGTTACAATTGGAGATGGTGCTATAGTTGCGGCAGGAGCTGTGGTAACGAAAGATATTCCTCCATATGAGGTATGGGGAGGAGTTCCGGCAAAATTCATTCGAAAAAGAGGCTGTACTGATTTTGATTATATAATGCATGGCTCTCCATTTTTACATTGAGAAAGAGGCAAGTTATTATGAAAAAGAATATTATGGTTGTGGTTTCAGATTTATCTGGCGGAGGAGCAGAAAGAGTTGCAACGAATTTGGCAAGCTCACTGGCAAAAACAGAAAATGTAATATTAGTTGTTGAACATATTAACAATAACACATATGGATCAACAGTGGAAACAATCGATTTAAAAATGCCAAAAGACAAAGGAAAATTGAAAGTTTTTTGGCATTTGGAATTGGCAAAAAGACTCAAAAAGGTAAAAAAAGAGCGCAACATTACACATTGTATATGCTTCTTACAGGAAGCTGCGTTAGCAAGTGTTCTTTCTAAATGTGGAGAGAAAGTATATGTCTCAGTTCGAAACAAATTATCTTCTGAATTGAATCCAATTTTAAAGATGAAAGAAAGGTTCACATTTAGACATACTGATTGTATAATTTCCTTGTCAAAAATGGTGCGAGAAGATTTAATTGAACATTTCGGAGTAAAACAGGATAAAGTTGTTGCAATTTATAATCCGTGTTATGTTGAAACCATCAAGGATAAAATACAAGGTGAGAAGCTTCCAGATGATGATGAACAGTTCTTTATAAATAACAAAGGAAATATTGTATTGACTGCAGGACGCCTTGTTGATCAAAAGGGACAATGGCATTTAATAAGAGCTTTTTCAAGAGTAATTAATAAGCTGCCTGATGCAAAGCTTCTTATTTTAGGACAAGGCGGAAATAAGGACTATTTAGAACGCTTAATCAAAGATTATAAATTAGAGGATAGTATTAAATTATTAGGATATAAGTCTAATCCATATATCTATATGGTGCGCTCGGACATATTTGCATTTTCATCAGTGTATGAGGGACTTGGTAATATTCTGGTTGAATGTATGGCTTGTGGTCTGCCAGTTGTTTCTGCCGACTATAAATATGGCGCAAAAGAATTACTGGCACCTGATATGGATTTGAAAACAGAAATTCATGAAGTAACATATGGTGAATATGGCATCTTGGTTCCAGAAATGGACGATAAAAAATATGAAGCAAAAGATGAACTGACAAATGCAGAAATAATGCTGGCAGATGCAATTATTGAAATGCTTCAGAATAAGGAACAGCGTAACGATTATAAACAAAGAATAATGAAGAGAGCCGCAGACTTTGATCCAGGTAAGATAACACAGGAGTGGCTAGATATTCTTTAAAACCTAGAGGGCGCAAGGAATGGTAAAACTGAAATCTGTGATACGAAAAATAAAAATTAAACTTTGCTCGAATGAGCAGTTTATAAAAATGTTGAGAAAAGAAGGAATGACAATTGGAAAAGGCTGTAATATTGCAAAGACAATTGTCATTGGTGATGAACCGTATTTGGTTTCTATAGGTGATAATGTTAGGTTGACACATAATGTCCAACTAATAACACATGATGGTAGTATATGGACCTTAAGAAAATTGGGGCTTGTTGATAAAGAGTCTGTTCTATACGGTCGAATTGTGATTGGTGATAATTGCAATATAGGATGGAATGCGATGATTCTCCCTAATGTCACTATCGGAGATAATTGCATTATTGCAGCAAATTCTGTAGTGACGAAAAATGTTCCGGCTAATTCTGTCGTAGCAGGTGTACCAGCTAGAGTCGTTGAAAACATTGATGTGTACTATAAAAAGCATAAGGATGATTTACTGCCGACATATTCGATGAGCAAATCACAGAAAATACAGCTAATAAAGGAACAAAAGTCGGATTGGTTCGGGGGGGGGGGGATAAGTATCATGCTGCGACAATTTTTTCATAGAACAAAGAGACGAAAAGATTATGAGGTTAAATGTATAATAGAGGTGGCGGCATGAAGAAAACAGCATTATATCCCTATGAGCATTCAAGTAATCCCTATATTGGGATGATAAAAACGGCAATCGAATCAAATGGATACGAAGTAGTTCCGATGAAATCACTTTTCGGGAGTCACAGTTTAGCAAAAGAGGTACAGGTAATTACCTTAAATTGGTTTGATGCTGTTCCTGACTATCCTCTGCCAAAGCTCTTGCCGTATTTAGTGAGAAATATTGCAAGAATTTATTACTTTAAAGCAAAGCACATAAAAATTATTCACACGTTCCATAATATGCTGCCGCATGATACGAAACATCCTGTACTTAGTAGCTATATTATAAAGTTCATGTGTAATCATGCAGATAGAGTAGCAGTACTATGCGATTATTCTAAAACCGCATTAAAACTTTACATGACGGACGAAGATATTGCACAAAAAGTAAGGGTCGTATATCATCCCACATATGATGGAATATATCCAACTCAGGAAGTAAACATTCCAGAACTTTCGAATGATTCCAATAAAATGCATGTTTTGTTTGTGGGAAATATTCGACCATATAAAAATATCGAGATGATCTTGAAAATTGCTGAAGATTATAAAGAAAAGAATGTTGAGTTTACAATTGCAGGAAAGCCAATATCTGAGGAATATGCAACTCAAATTAGAAAACTCGGAGTAAAAGCGGGAAATGTAAATCTCATACCTAGATTTATAAAAGATGAAGAAATGACATCGTTATACCAATGGGCCGATATTGTTTTTTTACCATTATCTGAAAAAAGCAGTTTGAATTCCGGAAGTGCAATGCTTTCAATTACATTTAAGAAGACACTTGTAGCTACCTTGGTTGGAACACTTATGGACTTCCCACAGGATTCAATGTTTACATACCGGTATGATAATGAGGAAGAACATTATCAGGCAGCTTCAGTAGCTTTTGAACGTGCTTTTCAGACATGGCAAAGTAATCATTCAAATTTACGTGATATGGGTGAGCAGTTATATCTGTATGCACAGAAGAAATTTTCGTTACCAGAGGTTGCCAAGAGGTATGGACTAATATATTCAGAATTAGAGAATTAAAGATTATGTCTGTGATTCTGGAAATACGATAAGATGGGAGAAATCATGACGCAGAATAAATCTTATGATGCAAATACACTTTTTGCAGCGATAGCAATCATTCCATTTCTAGTACCCAATGGATTACAGACATTTTCGTTTATGAGAATAGTTTATGATTTGAAGTATTTGAGCTTTATAATCATAGCTTTGTTGACTTTTGGAAATGGAAAAATAAGAAGAAAAGGTAATGACTTGATTTTAGCTATCATTTCTTTTTCTTTAATTATGATTGTTATATCCGCATTACAGAAAACAAACGTAGCTGATGCGGTAACACGTATGTTTAATCTTTTGTTTCCGGTTCTTTGGATCAATTATATGTTAAAACGGTGCGAAAGAAAGACTTTGAGAGGGCTTATCATATATTATGCGATATTATCTATAATAAATTGTGGGATAATATTGGTGAATCCAGAGGGAATTATAGCAACTCAATCAAGTAATAAAACTTTTCTAATTGGAATAGATAACAAGATGGTATTTACGCTTTTGCCTATTCTTGGAATTTCTATTTTTTATATTGAAAAATTCTTGCCATCAAGGAATCGGAAAAGAAATATTGCGATTGCCACGGTTATATTTGCATCAAGCCTTTTGGCAGCATGGGCGGCAAATGGTATGATGGCTGTATTGGTTATGCTTTTTTTACTTTATTTTGACAAAAAAGGTTTTGAAAAATTTCTAAATTTACGTAATGGCGTAATAGCTATTGGTGTGATTTGTTTCTTGGTTGTATTTTCAAACTTTTTCTCTCAAGGAATTTTTGCTGAGTTTATTACCAATGTGTTGCATAAGGATGTAACATTTTCGGGAAGATCAGTTCTGTGGGCTCAAACATTAAAACTGGTTTATCAATCACCTATATACGGTTATGGCATAGGATCAGATGTTTCTAACAGTTTTTATTTTTGGTCGAAGGGTGAAATTATTTCTGGTTTTAGTACGCATAATGGATACTTGAGAATCTTATTAGAGGGTGGAATCATAGCATTGGCTTCGTATGTTATGATTTATGTTGTTCTATATAAATCCTGTAAATCGATTTGGAATCAAAATAGAGGCATTCGAGTCTTGACGTACTGCACATTGGGGCTGTTATTGACATTTGTTTTTGAAGCGGAGTTTTATAGTACATCGATGCTATTTGTTTTAGGAATGATTTATTATTATTCGCAAAATGATGGCTTGAAATATTCAATAGGTGACTATGTTGAAAAGGAGAACAGTTTTAGATGAAAATTAAAAGAATGCTAATTGTATTGTTAAGCCTTCCTAAAACACTTTATGTCAATTTAAAACTATTCGGTTTAAGCGGACTGCGTTGCCCGATGCTGATAAGTTTTGATACAAAACTTGCACATCTGGAAAAGGGTTGTGTAAAACTCCAGAAGCCTTCATTTGCCTGTGTTAAAATTGGCTTTGATGGCACAAAGGGCATAGTTCCAGTAAAATCGGGGGGTATCTTGAAATTAGAAAGGGCTCTCAGGTTGAATTTATGGGAAAAGCCAATTTTAAACATGGAAACAGTATAAGGGTTGGTGGTCACTTTTGTGTAGGTGATGGCTTTGACTCAAATGTAAATTGCTTCTTTTCGTGTAACCATGAGATAATTATAGGTGCGGATTGCCTACTTGGTTGGAATGTAAATATTCGAGATAGTGATAATCATATGGTTCTAGTTGATGGAATAAAATCCCCAACTGAGAAATCGGTGGTTATAGGAGATCATGTATGGCTTTGTTCGTATGTAGATATACTTAAAGGGGTTAGAATTCCAAATGAGAGTATTGTTGCATATCGAGCATGTGTGACACGTTCTTTTGATGAGAGCAAAATTTTGATTGGCGGTGTGGGAGGAAGAATTCTGAAGCACAATGTTGAATGGGCGCATTGATAAAAATGGGTCACTCCCGACTGACACCGAATAAAGATAGGAGGATACTTGCGATATATGGAAAAAAGAAGGAGTGACAGCAAAGCCATTTTATTAAATATAATATGGGCTGTGTTGGCTATATTGGTTAAGTATGCCATCAATTTCTTGACGACACCATATGTTACTAATAATATTGGTGTGGAAGCATACGGTTTTGTGTCGTTAGCAAATACATTTACATCTTATATTGATTTGATATCTATTGCGTTGAATTCGTTTGCAAGTAGGTATATCGCGATTGCTTATCACCAGAATGATTTAAAAAAGGCAGAACAGCTTTACAGTTCTGTGATCGTTGCAGACTGCGTGTTATCGCTTCTTGTATTTGTTCCGTCTCTTTTTATTATAAGATTTCTAGAAAAGTTTCTTAATATACCTGATTTACTAGTTAACGATGTAAAAATATTATTTATAGTTGTTCTGATAAAGTATTTGCTTACTGTAATGCAAACGGCATTTAATGTCTCTACTTTTATAAAAAACCGTTTGGATTTATCCGAAAGGCAGAAAACCACATCAACATTTATTCAAGGTGCAGTACTGCTTGTTTTATGCGTTGCACTTGCACCGAAGGTTTGGTATGTCGGAATTGCTGCAATGGTTTCTGCTGCATACCTTCTTTTGGTAAACATTCGAAATGCGCATAGGCTAACTCCAGAATTAAAATATGATGCGAAAAAATTCTCCATCGATTCGGTCAAAGAACTGGTTTCGTCTGGTATTTGGAATTCAATTAATAATCTTGGAAATGTCTTGAATAGTGGTTTGGATTTAATAATAACAAATCTTATGTTAACAGCAACAGCGATGGGACAAATATCGGTAGCTAAGAATTTGGCAACGATTTGTTATACCTTGGTGGGAACCATTGCGAATGCTTTTAAACCTCTTCAAACTCGTTACTATGCTGAAGGAAATACTGAGTTGCTAGTTTCTTCTCTGAAACGTTCAATGAAGATCACTGGCTTGGTTTGTGGCTTATTAATTGCCGGTTTCTTTTCGTATGGTACACCATTTTTACGACTGTGGTTGACGGATTCACAAAATATCAGCTTGATTTTTAAGATATCAATGATTGTGCTGTTTAGTGATATTGTTATTGGAGTAGTCAATCCGCTGTATTATGTATATACATTGACGAACAAATTAAGACTTCCTTGTTACATAACACTGGCAATGGGAACGGCAAATGTTATAGGAATGTATGTTCTGATTAAATATACTAGCTTAGGTGAATATGCGGTTGTTTTGACCACTATGGTTCTTAATTTAATTCATCTAATTGATGCACCAATTTATTCGGCTTATTGTTTAAAAATAAAAATCTCTACGTTTTATCCGGTTATTTTAAGACATCTGATAGCCTGTGTTGTTAACGTGATTCTTATTCGTGTACTTGCTGGCGTATTACCAGATCCTAGTAGCTGGCTTATCTTATGTGTAGACTGCCTTATTGTAGGAGTATGTGCACTTCTTGTTGAATTTATTGTTTTGTTTGATAGAAATGAAATAAGTGAATTTGCAAGAAAAGTGAAAAATAAGATAGCATAATATATAAGAGTATTAGTATGCGACAGCTGACAAAACCAACGACACTTGGTATGGCATGACCTACCACGAAGATGTCGCAGTGGTAAAGGACAGTTTCAAGAAAATGTTAGAAAAAGGTCTGTACAAGGCTGACTTGTTCTCTGATCTGTGATATACTGGGGCAAACGGGCCCTGATTCTGGGGCCACGGGGAACCGTGGCTCTCAGTCTATCGTCTCTTTGTCTTTTGTTCACCGGAACGTCCCGCAAAAGACTGTCAAAACAAGGCTTTGTGATATACTCAGGGCAGATAAGTTCCGTTTACTCCGTCCCACCCTATGTATACCTCTTTGGCATCTTCAAAATTGTTCCAGTCCAACCGTTGCCCGCAGCGGTCACAGAAGCTTTGATACTCACGCTCCATTGTGATCTTGCAACGTGGGCAGAGAGGATATGAGCACCGATCCCGGAAGATGTGTATTTCGGTAACAGTCATAGGAATGCGGTAGGTGGGCGACAAAAGCAAATCAAGGATGACCTCGGAAGCCTTTCGGCGAGTTGGTTTATCCATAGCATCCCATTCGTCATCCGTATACTCGAAACCAGCAATATATTTCATGTGATTTACGCCTCCAAGAACATAATAGGAGGAAAACACATGAGATGGAAAGTATGTGGAAATAAAATAAGGCTGTGGGAAGATTCTCACAAGACTATGGTGAATGTCTCACAGCCTACGCTGCTCTATAAATAATCACACACCTCTCCGTGGTGAGCAGCAGGCAACGATCTTATGATCGGCTGAGATGTGAAGAAACATAGAAGAAAGGAGCTGGTAGAAGTGGAAGCAATGGAAGGAAAGTACTTGGAACTTGTTCAGAATTGCATTAATTATGCAAGAAGTTTCATGACATTACCCGAACCTATTGAATCCTATTTTGAAGACTGTCCATCTGACAGATTCAAAACAATGGACAATGCCGCAGAGGGATGCGGAAATAAATTGTATTTTAATAAGCCGTGGTTTACAGGACAAGATAGATGGGAAAATCATAGGGTTGATATAGAGTTCTTCATTTTTCATGAGCTGCGACACTTACATCAGCACTATGAAATTGCGTTGTTGGATAGCAATAATATTGTACATGAAGATATAAGTACCATTGTTTCATGGAAAAATGGTTTTATAAACTATACAAGAAACGAAGGCGGAAGTACACAGGCTGTTAATCTGTCTCAAGAAGTAGAAATTGATGCAAATGCATATGCATTGTGTCTCAGCAATATGTTACATATTTCTGATAATATAGAGCTTCGCTTTAGTGTACCACAAGAAGCAATGGATTTAGCAGACCCCAGATCACGACAGTATTACGAAAATCGACCGGAATTAAAAAGATATATAGATAAATTGAAAAGAGATGCAGGACAGCCTGTGGTAAGAAAACCAGAAAGAAATGAACTGTGTCCTTGTGGTAGCGGAAAGAAATTTAAGAAGTGTTGTATTGGTAAAGGCATATATGATTGAGGTATCATATATATCCACATAGTGCTATATTTAAATCATTAAAAAGGAAAGAGGTTATCACCTATGCCCAGAACGAAAGGCAGCAAAAATCGTCCCAAAACCAATACCACCAAGGACTACGCATCTCAGATTGCAGAGAAGCAAGAATCTATTACTTCCCTGACTGCTGAGATCGCATCCATCCAGAAAGCGATTGAAGAGCAGAAGAACACATTGAAAGAGAAGAAGACTGCTCTGAAGAAGGCCGAAAAAGAAGTGGCAACGTTGGAAGCAAAAAAGGCAAAGGCAGATGCTAAGGCAGCTGAAGAAGCTAAGAAGGTTGAAGCCGAGAGTGTGGTTAAGAGATTATTAGCCAGCGGGATGAGTGCGGATGAGATTCTGGAAAAGCTGAAATAAACGAGAACCCAAGAAAAAATAAAATCCGTGTGGACAAACTGAACTCCAGGAGTTCACACGGTATATTTTGAAGGTGGCTATATAGTTTATAACGAAAATAAAAAGAAGAATAAAATTAAAAGAAGAGGAGTGTGACACAAAATGAACTTATCAAAAATACATCATATTGCACTCATCGTATCTGACTACGAGGCCGCAAAGGATTTCTATGTGAACAAGCTGGGATTCTCTGTCATTAGAGAAAACTACCGTCCGGAGCGCAAGGATTGGAAGCTGGATCTTCGTGTTAACGAACACACAGAGCTGGAGATTTTCGCTGAGGAAAACCCGCCGAAGCGAGTGAACCGCCCGGAAGCATGTGGTCTGCGTCATCTTGCTTTTTGTGTAGAGAGCGTGGAGCAGACGGTGAAAGAGCTGGCGGAGGTAGGAATTGAATGTGAGCCAATCCGTGTGGATGATTACACCGGCAAGAAGATGACTTTCTTCCATGACCCGGACGGATTGCCGCTGGAACTGCATGAGTAAAATGAAGAGAACAAGAAAGCCCGGCGGTGGCCGGAAGAAGCTGAAGCCGGAGTACGATGCCGGGAAGAACCTGAAAGAGCAGATGGAAAGTGCTGTGGCACTTTATAATTCTGAGATGTCCTTGCAGGCCATCGGTGATGCTCTGAACCTAAATCCAATCAAGGTACGAGGTCAACAACAAGCAGCAGGATAAGCATATCGAGGCGCAGGTCTGGGGCGAAGCCTCCGACAAGACTCCTGTGTATGCCGCTGATGTCATCGTGACCTATCAGGTGCTTCCTGAAAAGAGCGCATGGCTGTATGCGAATGTGTCCGACATCAAGAATCTGGTCGGTGATGAGTTAGTGGCATCGGCAATCAAGTCTGCGATGGCAGAACTTGGTCCCAATGAGGTAACCAACCGTACCAAGATCGAGCCTCTGGCACAGCAGAAGCTGGCAGAGTCCCTTGTGCAGAAATATGGTGAGGATGTTGTGTTCGTAAACAAGGTCGTCGTCAACGACATGAATTTCGAGGATGCCTATAACGAAGCCATCCAGCAGAAGTCCATTGCACAGCAGAACGCAGATAAGCAGAAGATCGAGAACGAAGCCGCCATTGCCAAGGCAGAAGCCGATAAGCAGGTGGCGATCACCAATGCAGAGGCAGAAGCCCAGAAGACTTCCATTGCCGCAGATGCACAGGCAGAGGCAAACCGCAAACTGGCAGAAAGCCTGTCCGATACGCTGATCGATTACCAGAAGATCCAGAAGTGGGATGGAAAAGGTTCGACTTATTTTACTTGACTTTGCAGACTATCTGATTTATTATACTCGTAAAGAAGTAACTTACGAGTTACTAACTCACGAGTGTAATTATTGGAGGTGAGCAGATGAGTCAATTCTATTGCCGTGAGGATGAGCTGCGGAAACTGAATAAACGGTATGCAGGTGATAAGTTTGAGTGCATTGTCATCTACGGCAGACGGCGTGTTGGTAAAACGGCACTGATCAACGAGTTCTGCAAAGATAAGCCTACCATTTTCTTTTCTGCATTGAACACGACAGGAAAGGAAAATCTGGAAGCTCTCTCAAAGTCGATTATGAGTTTTGAGCGGCCGGATATGGAGTCTGCACCGGAGTTCAGGTCCTATGATGCAGCTTTGGATGAGCTGACAGCACTTTCAAAGGAAAAGAGGATTGTCTTTGTCATTGATGAGTATCCTTATCTTGCAAAAGCAAAACCAGCTATTTCAGCGATACTGCAGCACATCATCGACCACAAATGGACAGAGTCCAAGATGTACCTGATTCTTTGCGGCTCCTCTATGAGCTTCATGGAGAGTCAGGTGCTTGGAAAGGAAAGTCCGTTGTATGGCAGACGTACTGGCCAGTTTAAGATTGAGCCGCTAGACTATAAAGAAACCGCTGTGTTCCACCCAAATCTGTCTGCAGAAGACAATTCCCTGATTTATGGAATCACGGGAGGAGTTCCCCACTATATCAATAAGTTGGATGTGCGAGATAGTGTGGATGAAGCTCTGTTGGATAATTTCTTTGACCGCTCCAGCTATCTGTATGAGGAACCGGGGAACTTACTGAAGCAGGAACTCCGGGAGCCGGCCATTTATAATGCAATCATTAAAGCGATTGCAGAAGGTGCTTCCCGAATGAACGATATCAAGATGAAGGTCGGCGAGGAAAACTCGGTCGTATCGAAGTACCTGAAAACGCTGATCGACCTTGGCATTGCGAAGAAAGAAACACCGATTACAGAAAAACCGGGTAAGAAAACCATCTATCTGCTGGCTGATAACTTCTTCCGTTTCTGGTATCGGTTTGTGCCAATCAATATGAGTGCCATTGACTCTGGCAGAATTGCAAAGACCTATCCACACGCTGTAAAGCAGTATCTTCCTGATTACATGGGTCTAATTTATGAGAAGATGTGTCAGGATTACCTGCTCTATTATTCGGATAGCCTTCCTATTGAGCTGAGTGAAATCGGCCAGTGGTGGGGGACAGACCCGAAGAAGAAAAAGCAGATACAGATTGATATCGTCGGAACTCCTGTTGAGGGCAAAGACTATATCATCGGTTCATGCAAATACCGGAATGAGAAAATCGGTGTGGATGAACTCGATTTGATTCGGGATTATGCTTCAGTTTTTGGAAAGGGCAACAACTATCACTACTATATCTTCTCGAAAGGCGGATTCACAGATGGACTTCTTCAGGCACAAGAGCGAGGTGAAGTTCGGCTGATAACGCTGGAAGACCTTTACAAGTAAAAATTCTAATCAACCCTGCTGGTGAAAGCTGGCAGGGTATTTTTATACCCATTTTTAGCCTGTCTGCTCCGTGCAGATGGGCTTTTTTCATGCCCAAAAGGAGGTGGTCATCCATATGGCATCCAGAATCCAGGGCATCACCGTTGAGATCGGCGGCGATACCACAAAGCTCTCCAAAGCACTGGAAAGTGTAAACAAGTCAATCAAGGGGACGCAGTCCGGACTGAAGGATGTCAACAAACTCCTGAAACTGGACCCCTCCAATACAGAACTGGTCGTCCAGAAGCAGAAGATGCTTAAGGATGCCATTGAAGCTACCAAGGAAAAGCTGGCAACTCTGAAGACTGCGGCACAGCAGGCGAATGAGCAGCTTGCCGGGTCTATGAGCAGCAACCTCACGACCCCGGTAGATTCTCTGGGCGACTGGATGGATTCCGTGGTCGGCAGTTTTGCCACCACGATCAAGAAAAGTCAGAGCGGTAGACGGCTGCGTGAACAATGTGCCTAAGAAGCCCAGAGTGATCGGCGGTAGGGTGTCTGTTCTGGATCGCCTGCATATCAAACAGGCGGAAAGAGCGCGAAAGGACAATGCACAGGTACAGCAGCAGGAACGGACTCGCAAGAACTGATAATCCGTAATGAGAGAGGTGGCTTCCTTAAAAAGGAAGCTGCCTTTTTTCTTTTGCCTACGATAGCAGGCTTGATATTTCAGAGAAAAGTGGGTATAATGATAACAGAACAGAAAACTCGATACACGATATTGTGACAGGAGGGAAGTATGGAAACTTTATATGAATACCTATTAGATAACTATAAAGAAAATGAGCCGATTTTCCTTGCAGACCTTCAAGTTGATGGAATGACCCGCACGAATGTCCGGCAGCAAATCAAGAAGCTGACAGATACGGGTAAAGTAAAACGCTTTGATAATGGAATTTACTTTTTACCCAAAAAGACAATCTTTAAGTCCGGCTCACAGCTTGCACCGGAAAAAGTTCTGGAATGTAAGTATCTGCGAGATAAAGATGAACGCTGTGGCTATGTGAGCGGCCTGATGTTCTTTAACCAGATGGGGCTTACTACGCAGGTCCCTATGATGTATGAGGTTGTGTCGAACAAGGCAACAAATGATTATCGAGAAACATCTCTGGCAAAATCCCGCGTGATCGTGCGAAAGCCGAAAGTGCCTGTAACAGAGAAAAATTATAAAGCACTTCAATTTTTGGATATGCTGAAAGATGTAGATGTATATTCGGAAGTGACGGGAAAGCCGTTGCAGGATCGACTGTACCGTTATATGGATGATGCAAACTTGAGCATTTCGGAGATGGAACCGTACTTTGCTTATTATCCTGATAAGCTATATAAAAATCTGGTGGAAACGAGGGTGATTTACAATGGCTTACTTGCACAATGATAGGGAACAATTTAAGGATGCAATTTATCTCGCGTATGACCAGACCGGAATTATGGTTCAGGCCATCGAGAAAGACTACTATGTGACGATGCTCCTAAAACTTTTGTCGGAGAAGATTCCGTATATCGTTTTCAAGGGCGGCACATCGCTCAGCAAGTGCCACAAGGTCATTAAGCGATTTTCGGAAGATATTGATATAACTATCGACATAACGCTTTCGCAGGGACAGAAGAAAAAGGTAAAACAGGCAATCGTGGATTCGGCAGATGAACTGGGTATGGTGATTGAAAATCTGGAAGATACCCGCAGCCGTCGTGACTATAACCGCTATGTGATTGCTTATGATTCGGTGATTCCAATGGAGAGTGCTGCGCTGAAATCAGCAGTGCTGCTGGAAACATCTTATACGGCAGTATCGTTCCCAACGGTTTTGCTCCCCGTACACAGTTATATCGGAGAGATGATGGAGAAAGAAGCTCCTGATGCAATTTCGGATTTTATGCTGACTCCGTTTGAAATGAAGGTGCAGGGCATTGACCGCACCCTTGCAGACAAGGTTTTTGCTGTGTGTGACTATTATCTGGAAGGAAAAGTGACGAAGCATTCAAGACACTTATATGACATTTATAAGCTTCTTCCACTTGTGCCTCAGAATGAGGACTTCAAAGAATTAGTACATGAAGTTCGAGAAGTCCGTTCGCATTCCAGCATTTGTCCATCGGCGGCTGAGGTGGATATACCAAAGCTGATTGAGAAAATCATAGAAGAAAAAGCATACAAACCAGATTATGATGCACTGACCACGCAGCTCTTGGAAGAGAAAGTATCGTATGATACCGTGATTGGTGCGCTGAAGCAGATTGCAGAAAGTGATTGGTTCAAAGAGTAAACGAATAGGAAGATAAAATGCCTACATCAAGTATCTTTATAAATAAAGAGATAATGTGTCAGGATGCCCTTTTTGAAACGAGAAAATTAGTTGGTGAAAAATTGAAAGCCTGTATTCGGAGTAAAGGTTTTACAAAAGTGACCATCTGCAAAAAGGCAAAAATATCTCGTCCCATATTAGAGGAACTTTTGAACGGTGAGATAGATAACAAGAGTGTATTTGATGAACACTTGTATAAAATTCTTGACTCCTTAAAAATTACGCCAGATTTCTTGATAAAGGTCTTGCTAGAAACACAGCAGACTGATGAAATGTGCTTGCAAGCTGTATTGGTGAATTATCAAATGAGTGAAAAAGCAATGAAAGTAATCAATAACAGCACCATAGTCAGCGTTTTTTACTGCGAAGTGTTTTAGGATTGCCATAGATTCCTCCCAAGTGAACAATTTCTCGACGAAGTTCCCGAATTTCTGTGATGCACTTTTTGATTTCGTCTACGATACTGACGGTGATTTTTCCACCGCTGTGCAAATAGCGGGTAATCTGATTCAGATTGTTTCCGATGCCAGCAGCGATTGTAACTAGCTGATGGATTTCTGATGTGTCCGCAACGATGTAATGAGTGCTTGCTGGTGCTTCCTTGAGAAAACACTTTCGGATATATGTGCTGGTGGGTAGTCCTGCACTTTCCGCGTAGCCGGATACGATTTCATATTCCATCTCGCTGCAACGGATATGAATATCGTGGGTTCTCTGAATGGGCTGCTTGTTTTTTGGTCTTGCCATAGTGCTATCCTCCTGATTTTTTGAGAAAAGATTTATCCCGACAAGCCGTAGGCGGTCGGCTGCGACCACTTTAGTGGAAGCCAGATAGCCAAAATCTGTGATTTTGCGCGTGCCGTGGGAATGGGGAACGGAATCCCCATCAAGATTGCCGTAGAACAAAAATCCCTAAAGGGAGTTTTTGGTCTACGCAGGCGAATCTTGCGCTACTTACGGTGGAAGCCGTAGCCTTACGCATTTTTCGGGTTCTTCTGTCTTTAGAATCGGGAAGAGCGTGTTTCGCAAGGTGTTTTTGAAAAAATCAAAAAATTTTTTGAAAATACCTTGCGAAATGGCCTTTCTCCAATTCTATAAGTGAAAGAGGCTGACACACCACCCCAAAAACAGAAAGGAATGAGTGAATGACCGAAACAACTGCACGAACCTATCACACCATGGAAACTCATGCTACCTGATGGGTAGCAGTCAAAACGCAACGAATGCTTTATAATAGA
>ERZ791865.1583-NODE-1583-length-20703-cov-6.349622_pt1 | contig 20703 bp, 15 predicted proteins | sample MGYA00509942_ERZ791865 | MGnify/ENA primary metagenome ERZ791865 (study PRJEB30046, sample SAMN00792098) | human gut metagenome | study: EMG produced TPA metagenomics assembly of the A metagenome-wide association study of gut microbiota in type 2...
ATTTAAATAGGAGTAATATGAGCGCACTAAAGGGCAGTCATTTCTGACTGCCCTTTACAAGTGGAAACCCCCAAATATTTAAAGCGAGTTTTCTATTGACCCCCCCCTTAAAAATTAAAGGTTCCACTTAATTAGTTTGTTTTCTTTTCAGCTTCTTTAGCTTCCTGTTCAGCCTTTTCTACATCAAAGATTTTCTTTTCAGTATCAATCTTCTTACCATCACACATAGCGTTGATGTATTTAGAATTTAATTCAATACTATCTTCATCTGGGATACTATACCATAACTTAGTCTTAGGCATTGAGTAACCACCAGTCTGCATCACACCTTCACCCTTAAGGAATGATTTCTGGAAATCCCATTTAATGTTGTCATCTAACTGCTTATTAACTAAAGCTCTAATGCTTGAAGATGGCATATTAGTAGTAAATGTATCTTTGATAGAATCTAAGATTTCACTATAGTTAGTTAAGATCTTTGGAGATACTGCTTTCTTGATAATAGCCTGTAATACTGCCTGCTGGTTTTCAGTTCTATGCTGGTCACCAGACTGGTAAGTATAACGTTCTCTTGCGAATGCAAGGGCCATACGTCCATCCATATGTACATTTCCCTTAGGAATCTTAATACCATGATCTGTATAAGGAATAAATGCCTTATCAGAATAAATATCAATACCACCTAACGCATCAACTAACTGGATAACTGACTGGAAATCAACTCTTGCATAGAAATCAATGTTGATGTCTAAGAAATCTTCAATAGTCTTTATACTGTTTTCTGTTCCACCATATAAAGCAGAATGAGTTAATTTATCTTTCTTACCACAGTTTGCAAGTTTTACATAATAGTCTCTAGGAATACTTGTCATTAAGATCTGCCCATTATTTGGATTAATAGTTACTAATAGGTTAACGTCTGAACGGCTGTTTTCATTTACACCACCACGAGAGTCAACACCACTAATATAACATACGAATGGCTTCTTAGTTACATTAATATCAGAAGCAGTATTTTCTACTTCTTCTACAATCTTTTCCTGCCATAATACTTTAGTCTTTGATTCAAAGTTACTATAAGTTTCTTTGATCATTTCACGATAGCTTTCATTTAATAGGATTGCATCACAATCACCATTATATAAATCTGATGCAAGCTTCGCATTATCATCTTCACCATTACCATGGAAGCTGATCTGCTTCTCTAGTTTTTCTTTTACCTGCATCGCTTTCTTTTTATCGTTTGCATAGTAATCGATTGTTTTTCCTTTTAATGAAGAAACATTCTTATAACCACTGCTTTTTAATACTACTAAAGAATAAGTAGTTGTTTCAGTACCTACATTAGTAAGAGATGAAAGGAATGAATCACCTTTGATAATCTTACTAGTACCAAATACCATTGCGATACTTAATAAAAGAGACACTATTTTACCAATTAAAGGTCTTGCAACTTTTTTCTTCTTTGATGGCTTTGATAATAAGAACATCAATAGCCATAATACTACTAATACTGCGAATGATGCCATTAAATACTTTGTAGGTAAGATTCCAATCTTAACTACAAAGAATGCAAGCACCGCAGATACAACAGCCTGGATACCTAGGACCAAGGCACGTGATGTAATAAACTTCATAACTACCTCCTATAATTCGGGTTCATTCGTCATTATACTCGTAAATGAAAAAATGAAAACCTTTAAGGTGATAATTACACAAAAATTACATATCATCTTCATAAACGAGTAAAATATGACTATTTATTCAAGTCTTTTTTGATTCTAGTTGTACTGATTTCAGGAGTTCTAGGTAAGTATACTACTTCTGCACCTTCTTCTTCTAAGAAGTCAAACTGACCTTTCCAGTCATCTCCCATGACAAATGTATCAACATGATATTCATGAACATCTTTACGTTTCTGATCCCATGCACATTCAGGAATAACTAAATCTACATATCTAACTGATTCTAGTAACTGTTTTCTCTGTTCATAAGTAAAGTAACACTTCTTCTGTTTTTCATTCCAGTTGAATTCATCTGTTGATAAACCAACGATTAAGTAATCACCTAATTCTTTAGCTCTTCTTAATAGATTAATATGACCATAATGTAATAAGTCAAAAGTCCCATAAGTAATAACTCTCTTCATTCCACTTTTCCTCGTCTTTCTTAATACTGACTCTTCAAATACATCATTAATAGATGGAAGAGGCGTTTCTGATTTTAAATCTCTCTGTAATAATGCATTTACTGCATCCTTTGGATTCAAGCCTTCATTAACGATTTTATTGACAGTCATTACAATAGGCATATCCACTTTATAAGTTTCTGCAAGCTGAACAGCTGCTGGCAATGCATTAATACCTTCTACAACCATTCCTACTTCCTTAACTGCCTCTGCTGGTGTCTTACCTTCACCAATCAAATGACCTGCCTGGTTGTTTCTACTGAATTCACTTGTACAAGTCACAATCAAGTCACCCATACCAGTTAAACCACTAAATGTATGTGGTGTACAGCCAATTCTACCACCAAGTCTCTCCATTTCTGCAAGACCTCTTGTAATTAAAGCTGCACGGGCATTATCACCATAACCTAAGCCACCAGAAATACCAGCAGCTAACGCAATAATATTCTTTAATGCACCACAGATTTCAATTCCTTTTACATCGTTATTTGTATACACACGCATAAATGGACTACTGAAGAACTTCTGTACATATTTAGCCGCGTCTAGATTCTTACATGCAGATACTATGGCAGTAGGTAATCCTCTTGCCACTTCTTCTGCATGAGTAGGACCAGATAATGCGACAAGATGTAATGTGTCATTATCAAGTACATCTTCAATCACTTCAGTTAAAGTCATGAATGTATCTGCTTCAATACCTTTCGCAACATCCACAATAATCTGATTGTCTTTAATGTAAGGTTTAGCCTTTTCAGCTGTGCTTCTTACAAATACAGAAGGTACCGCAAACATAATAATATTCTGATTAGTACATGCTTCTTCTATATCTGTTGTATAACGAATAGATTCAGGAAAATCAACACCAGGAAGTTTTGGATGTGTATGTGTTGTGCTTAACTGTTCCACTTCCTGTGGAAGGGCAGACCATACTGTTACTTCCTTATCACAATTAGCCAGCATTCTTGCAAGAGCCATACCCCATGTACCAGCTCCTAAAATACCGATTCTCTGTTTATCAGGCATATCTCTGTTTTCCTCCTTCATATGAATATAATTATTTTACATCATTCATATTCATTAGTCATTACAATAAAAGTATACCCTTTATTGTTTTATAAGTCAAAAAGCGCAGATTATGCGCTTTTATGTTTTAACTTACTAAATATTTGTGTCAACATTTCAACCACAAGTTTTTCTTTCATAATAATGAGTACAAGACCATATACACCAAAGAACAAGATAGCTGAAATGACGAGTGTAATAAATACATGTAGATTTAATGCAGTCACCCAGAAAGATGCAAGTGATGCAAGAATAATCGCAAGAATAATCTTTAAGTATTTAATATCACTAAAGGCTGTTTTGATTTCATTCTTTAACGCAATACACTGTACGACCATAACCGCAAATTCTGCAAGTAATGTACCAATTGCAGCACCACTTGATTGATATACTGGAATCAATAATGCATTAACCACTAAGTCAATGACTGCACCAACTATTTCAGATACAAGTACAGCTTTTTCATACCCTAATGGTACAAGAATCTGAATACCCAAGATATTTGTAATACCAATAAGGAGTAGGGTAGGCATGATGAGCTGCATAGGTACAACTGCTGGTGCAAAGGCATCACCTGATAAAAAGAAGATACCCTGTTTTGCGAAGAGAATGAAATAGATCATCATTGGTGATGCAATAATGAATACGAAATTTAATGCTTTTCTGCTTAGTTTCTTAAATTCATCCATCTGCTGGTGTTCAATATAATAAGCCGCTCTAGGAAGTAATACAGTACCTAGTGAAGTAACGATAGATACTAAAATATTCTTAATCTTAACAGCTGCACCATAGTAACCAACATCTGCATTAGTAGCCATAAAACCTAACATAACTGAATCTAGATTAGTATAGATTGTAGTTGCACAGCTCATCGCAAAGAAGATAGCGACTGGCTTGAAATGTCTCTTGAAATTATAATGTCCAACTGGTTTTAAACCAATATATTTGTGGGCATTTAATAAGTTAAGAATAAATGAAGCACTTGCCGCAAATACTGTAATACCTGCATACATAATATAATCGTTCTTTGAACGAACTAACATAAACATTGCGATAAGTCCAATAAACTTGAAGATAATAGAACGGATAGTAATATATGTATACTGTTCTAAAGCTTTATAAAGCCATTCCATACCTATTGTAGTAAGTAGGATAGTACTACTAGTAATCACATACAACATCTTATCAGATGCAAGCTTTGGAACTGCGAATAACGCAATAATAAACGCAACATAAGAGATTACAGTCATGACAAGATTTATAATTAATAATTCTTGTGTTGTTCTTGTGAGTTTTTCATGATCATCTCTTACCTGTGCACATACTTTAATACCATATGTCGGAATACCTAACTGCGCAAACATTGAGAAATAAGTGATCAATGATGTCGCAAAGTTAACCTGACCTGTTCCTGTAGGTCCTAATACTCTCGATACATATGGGAATGTAATAAGTGGGAATATGAATGAAGACATTGTAAGTAATGCATTCATAATGAAATTCAACTTAAGTGATTTCTGTTTTTTCATACAAGACCTCTCTTTCCTTGTTACAAACCGCAATAATTATAAATCAAAAATAATAAGAGTTAAAGAAGAAAAAGAGGCTTTAAGCCTCTTCAATTTCTTTGATTACCTGAGTTAGGTAATATCCATTTTTAAGTCTATTAGAAACAACTGCGACATTTTTAACCATTTCGAAGTATTCTTCTTCACTTAGACTCGCAAATTTTTCTCCAAGTTCATCTAAAGAGTTGACTGTGATACCTAAGCCATGTTCTTCTACAAATTTAGCTTCTGCAGCTTCCTTCCAGATCACTACTGGAATACCAGATACTAGATATAAAGATAATTTATGAGGGTTATTATATTTTAAGTACTCTCCTGTATTACCATCACATTTTTCAATAGAACTTCCATCCCATACTAAACCAAAACCACTATATAACTGGTTATTGATTTCATCAGGTGGGAAAGCACCATGATAAGTAATATTAGATGCAAGAATATCTTCATTTAAATGTACACCATATAAATCAAAATGAACTGCTTTAATATCCTTTAGCTTTGCAAGATAGTTACTCTTCTTTTCATCTAGGTTACCTGCAATACTTACTGAACGATCAAACTTGATTGTATTATTTGATTCACATAAATAGTCAAAGATATGAAGATTATGAATCTTTTCTCTGTTTACTCCCTGTGTGACTAAATAGTCAATCATACAATCGTTATGCGCAATAATATAGTCAGAGATGTCATACATCTTATGATCCATATATTCAAAATCATCCTGAGCATTTAAGAATAGCTTTCTTAATGAATCTAAGTCATGAATAAGAAATACTAGCTTAATATGCTTCTTCTGTTTTACCTTTTCTAAGATATCAATATATTTCTTATTCACATAAAGAGGATGAGGCACAACAAGTAATGCACCTTCATCAATCTTATTTAAGTGATTGAAGGCTAAGAAGTTATGTACCTTCTTGATATACTTGTTTCCTGATTTGTAAAGATTAATTTCAAATGGTTCATAACCATTCTGATGGAGAATCTTATTACAATCCTGAACAGCTTTAGTACTGGCATCAAGATTAGAATCAATTGTGACCTGTAAATAATATTTTTTCATAACTGTTTTCCTTTCTTTAATCATCTAAGTAGGATTTTAATCTCTTAGCTTCTGTATCGATATCAAATCCTTTTTCTTTGATGATATCCGTATATTTATTTCTATCAATGTCTCTTGAAGTGAATTGACTATAAATCATCTCTGCCCATTCTACAGGAGATTCATCTAATGAAATATATGTAAGTAAATCTGTAATCCCTACACTTTCTGGGACAACTGTCTTGGAAGTAAAGGATAACAGTCCAGAAGCCTGAGCTTCTAATAATGATATACCAAATCCTTCAAAACGAGAAGGGAAGAGGAATATATCAGCCGCTGATAGTAATTCTGGAATATCGCTACGTAAACCTAATAGCTGTACACTATCAGTAAGATTTAAGTCAGAAATCTTCTGTTCAAGTTCACCTCTTAATTCACCATCACCTACTAATACGAGTTCAAAACGATCATCCTTATTCTTTAATTCATCAAAGATATCAATAAGGAATAGTAAATTTTTTTGATAATTAAAACGAGCAGTATTTATAATAGTTATTTTATTCTCTAGATGCAAATCTCTTCTGTAAATATTTCTCATTTCACTATCAAATTTAAATCTCTTTGAATCAATCGCATTATTAATAATATGATAATGGGGACTTTGACGCACTTCATCTTCAAAAAAGAATTCTCCTGCAAGCTCTGAGCAAGCAAAATAATCAGTTGCATATTGTTTTACTTTCTTTTTATTCCTATAATGCATAAATTTATAGAAGAGTGCTTTCTTGCCTTTTTGCATGAAATCATTGTTATGCGCATGAACAATCACTTTTTCAGGAGAAGACAAATAAGCATATTTTAATAATCCTAAGTTACCTAAATCACAGGCATTAAACCAGATGATATCGTAATGATGATGCTTAAAAAAATCTGACACTTCTTTTTTAAAATTTGAAGAGTCCTTAAATTGACTTGATTTTATTGTGAAAATTTGTGATTGATTCTCCAAAATTTCTTTACTATAAGCACATGTATCAAATGTAGTCAGAAAATCAATCCTATAATATTTTTTTAAATATCTATAAAATGTCATAATGAAACTCTCAATCCCACCTGGATTAGGAGTCATTCCAATCATTAGTATATTTTTCATAATTCATCTCTTCTTTTTTAATAAAATTAATCTATCATCAATTTTTCTACTCGAGAAGCTTCTAAATCGATATCATAGTGATTATTTATAAAATCTTCTCTATTTAAACTCTTATTAACTTTTGAAAAGGCTTCTATTCTGTTTACCCATTCATTAATATTACTCTCTTCAATGCCTAATGCATCTACTGCTTTATTTACAATGGCTTCTTTAGGAATAGTATTAGAAATAACACATGGTAATCCATTTGCTTCAGCTTCTACTAAAGAAAGTCCTAATCCTTCAAAACGAGAAGGGAAACAGAAAATATCCATTGCTTGTAAATAATCGTTCACATTACTTACAACCCCAGGTAATATGACTGAATTTTGAAGATGATATTCATTAATCATATCTTGAATCATCTTCATATTTTCACCTTGTCCAATTAATATTAGTTTATATTTATCTGGATATCTTTGATTTAATTCTTTCATTACTTTAATTAAGAATTCCTGATTCTTTTGATAATGAAATCTACCATCATGCCCAAGTAAAATCTCATTAGAAATATTTAATTTACTTCTATAATCTTTTCTTATTTCATCATTAGGCGCAAAATGATCTAAATCAATCGCATTATAAATAACCCTATAATTTGGAAGTTCTTTGCTAGCTTTCCCAAAGAACCATAAATCAGAATCCTGATTACAAGTCCAGAAATCTGTTGCATACTTAAATACTTTTCTTTGATGATATTTATGAAGTAGATTTCTTAAAAAAGAGTCTCCACCGTTAGCCGCATTATGACAATGTATAATTCTCTTAGGAATATGATACTTCTTTGCATAAAGTAAATAATCAATATTTGATAAAGAACATGTATTAAACCATAATGCACAATATTTATCCGCGTTGTTCTCAAAGAAATCTTTCATATCATGTTTATATTGTTTCAAATTTTTACTTCTTGCACAAATATTATGTATTACTCCACCTAATTCTCTTATCTCATCTTGATATGCAACTTTTTCTGTATTACAAAGAAATTCGAATTGTAAAACTGAACGATCAATATGTCTATAATAATTCATGATAACACTTTCCATACCGCCTGGATTATCCGTCATCCCAAAAACTAATACCTTTTTCATTATACGTCACCTCATAAATATAAGTATATTATAATTCCATAGATAGAAAAAAGGAATTAATTAAATTCCTTTTTAACTCTGTCTAATGCAGCTGCAATAACTGCATCCATATCATAATACTTATATTCTCCAAGTCTTCCACCAAAGATCACTTTAGTTTCTGCTTCTCCTAGCTTCTTATATTCTGCATATAAGGCACCATTCTTTTCATCATTGACTGGATAGTATGGTTCATCTCCTAGCTTCCATTCAGAGCTGTATTCTCTACTGATAACAGTCTTTGGCTGTGTACCGAATTCAAACCACTTATGTTCAATGATTCTTGTCCAAGGTGTTTCAGCATCTGTATAGTTTACTGCCGCATTTCCCTGGAAATTTGGCTTATCTAATACTTCTGTTTCAAATCTGACTGATCTGTATTCTAGTGTTCCTAGCTTATAGTTGAAGTATGCATCGATAGGTCCTGTATAAACAACCTTATCTGCTAAGCTGTCTAGTTCTTCCTTGTTTTCTAGATAATCTGTATTCAATCTTACTTCAATACCTTCAAGCATGTTTTCTACCATCTTTGTATATCCACCCATTGGAATACCCTGATATAACGCATTGAAGTAGTTATTATCAAAAGTAAGTCTTACTGGTAATCTCTTGATGATGAATGATGGAAGTTCATTACATGGTCTTCCCCATTGTTTTTCTGTATAGCCTTTAATGAGCTTTTCATAGATATCTCTACCAACTAATGAGATAGCCTGTTCTTCAAGGTTCTTTGGTTCTCCCTTGATTTCCTGTCTCTGTTCTTCAATCTTGGCAGCTGCTTCTTCTGGAGTCACTACTCCCCACATCTTGTTGAATGTATACATGTTGAATGGAAGAGAATAAAGTTCTCCCTTATAGTTCGCAACTGGTGAGTTAGTGAATCTATTGAACTCTGCAAACTGAGTAATATACTGCCATACTTCCTTATTATTTGTATGGAAGATATGTGCACCATACTTATGTACATTGATGCCTTCTACTTCTTCTGTATAGATGTTTCCGGCAATATTAGGTCTCTTGTCAATGACAAGAACCTTCTTTCCTCTCTTATTGGCTTCATGCGCAAAAATAGCGCCATAAAGACCTGATCCTACTACTAGATAATCATATTTACTCATCTAAGTGTCCTCCTTGGTTAAATAGTAAATCATGTAATACTGGTATAATCATAAAACTGATAACTGAAACTGTGATAGTAAATAATCTAGGATTTATTAAACTAGATGTTGTAATCACAAATGAAATAAATAGTAATCCATCTTTCTTAGTTTTATAAAGATACCAGATCACTATTGAAATAATCGCAAAGAATGCGATAAAGAAGATCCATCCATTTTCAAATAAGATTCTCATATATTCATTATCAATGAAGTTACTTCTAATAATAGTTCCCTCATTCTCTTTAGTTAGGAAATAACCAACTAAATCAATATTTGAACCAAATAAGCTTAAACCATAACGTTTAAAATCATAGAATGTCTGATAAAGTCTATTAGAGAATACATGATTGAATTTCTGTGCAATCTTGAAGATAATGCTATTCACATTCATTGTATTGAAGATGAATCCATATAACATCACAAGAATATAGCTTCCAATTGGGAATAATGGAAAGCATGTCGCATAGGCTTTTTTAAAGAATTCTACTACATTCTTGAATTTATCAAGAATACCTACAGAATTCATAAAGATACCAATAAGAATACATTCTGATATCAACATTTCTGTTCTGGAATCAGTTAAGAAATAAGAAAACACAATAAGAAGCTGATATAAGCCTAACTTTTCAGGACTGATCTTAAAGTTCTTCTTATATGAATAATAGAGAATCATAAATAGGACAAACTGAGATAAATAAGTAGGATAACCAAATCCTAAAGAATGTCTCATTGTCCCATCAGCTCTCATATTGACATAATCATGCATAAGTCCAAATGAACTTAATGTCGTAATAAGAATTAATGAAATAAACTGTGCAGAGAAGATTGTATTTAATACATCTTCAAAATCAAAACAGCTTGCATAAATAAGTGTAAATAATAAGAAAACCCAAGCTTTGTTTTTAGTGAGTAATAAATTCATCACAATACTAAATAATGCGAGTAGTACAACACCTGCCACAAAGTACTGCTTCTTATCAAAATTCTTAATTTTGTTTATATAACTCTTTAAGTCTAAAGTTCTAGATTTTCTGCATATTACAAACAAGAAATATACATAACAAACATATCTCAACAACTTACATAAAGTGGTTACTTTAGAAAAGCTAAAGCTTAAAGTAGTAGAATCTAAAAATAATATAAAATAATAAATAGCTAAAACGACTAAGCCCATTTGTGTTGTCGTTAATTTCTGTATAAATGTCTTTATTTTGTTGCTCATTGAATACCCCCTCAATTAATGCATACTCATATATCTAAAACTATATGGTGCGCCACTAAAATTACAAATAAGACCAGTGACACTCACATTAATTACGTATCTCTGTCCCTGATGAATCACAGGAATAAGTGCATAGTCACGCATTGCGACTCTTTCCGCATTTAAGAATGCATAATAACGTTCATCCTGACTTTGTGCGTTGGTTGCAGTTGTAAAGAAGTTATTAAATTCATTACTACAATAATGATTAATACCTTGATTATTAACTGCAAGAGGGGCTAAATAATCATAAGCATCATTACATGTACCTTTAATACGTAATAAAGATAATTCTGCCTGTTCATAATCCACAGTATTCACTTCTTTTAAATACACCTTAAATTGTTTAGTTGATTCAAGGTCTTTTTTAATTTCACTCGCAATAATCTTTGATTGTGGATATTCTTTTGTATAAGTTAAAGTAAAAGTAAAATTCTTTAACTTATATTCTTTAAGAAGCTTAGATAAAGATTTCTTCGCTTCTTTTTTATTATGTTTCAACTCATATTTAGAGGCATCTCTCATAAACTGCTTCTGTGAGTTGAAACAGATACCCATAGGAAGTAAGCCTTCAGCTTTCTCAGTTCTGTCATTCAATACATTTTTATCGTATTTATTTCTTCTAAGTAATGAAGACATTGCTTCACGTACTCTTAAGTCTGACAAATACTGATCTTTGAAGTTAGGTACTAAATCCCACATCACACTATCATTATCTGCAGTGCTTGAATCTTTTCCATCATATTTCTTCGCTTTCTCACCAGTCACTGATGCAAAATCAATCTTACCTTCATCAAATAATCTGATTTTCTCATCATTACTGATTCCAAAAAGCATATTCACTTGATCTATATTTGATTTACTCGCAAAGTAACATGTCTTATTCTTCTTTAATACAATCTTATCTTTAGAAATAGAAGATACTTTATATGTCCCACATGATAATAATGTCTTAGGAGAAGTCGCATACTTGTCTCCCTGTTCTTCCACAAACTTCTGATTTAATGGGAAGAAGACTGGCTGAGTCACTAAATCCATAAAACGTGTAGTTTTATACTGTAAATGTACAACCAACTTCTTATTCTTCACATAAACACCTAAAGTATCTGCAGGTTTTAAACCTTTATAAATATCATCAGCACCTGCAATAGCTGCACCATAAGATGTTAATAGCTTAGATGCTTCAGAACGCATAGATAAGGCTCTCTTCCATGCATAAACAAAGTCTTCTGCAGTCACTGGATCTCCATTAGACCACTTCACGTTCTTTCTGATTTCAAAAGTATATGTTTTGCCATCCTCACTTACTTCTTTACTCTTCGCAATAGCTGGCTTAAGCTTACTCTTTACATCATAAGCATATAAACCATCACCAAATGCCTGAATCACATTTGTAGATGTTTCATCAATAGCCTTTGATGCATCTAAAGATGTCACATAACCAGAATCCGCAAAATTAAATACCTTCTGTGAATCCGCATTATTAGTCAAAGAACAGCCTGTCATCAAACTCATTGCAAGTACAAGTGTTAATATTTTCTTAAATAAACTCATTAAAAACTCTCCCCATACTTCTTATGTAAGAACTTAGCCTTTAAGAATCCCATTCCCTTTTTAAACATGTTGATCTTTTCCATATATACAAATGGAACTTCTTTGTAGGCATAACCGTTCTCATTCATCCAGACATCTAATAGTACTTCACTAATTCTACCTGGATAACGTGCATGGAAGCTATTATATTCAGTACCTTCAAATCTTTTAGTGAGTTCAAATAGAATATCAAATAACCATTCACAATAAGCATCAAAATATTCTTTCTTCATCACAAACATATTAAAAGCATGCATTGTTTTACCCTTCATATGCTTATCAAAAGCAGGTAAATATTCTGGACACTTCTCTTCAATAATCTTTCTTGTTTCATCTAATGGTTCAGGATAAAGCGTATGAACATAATGATCATAAATTGTTTCAATATAATAATTACGTCTCTTAGTCACTAAGATATCATTATCCTTTAATAGTTCTTCTGCTTCTTTAGAAGTAAGTACACAATCAAAAGGATCCTTTGTCTTGTTCTTTACTCTAAAATGTCTACGATAATGGGCTAAACCTACATAATCTGCATCTAGGTTCTTCCAAGCCCAATATAATCCTGTTAATTCACAATACTGTGAATTTAAATTAGAAATATTATCACCTGTATTATCACGTGTATATCCAAGATCATCCTTACCTTCTGCACCAACCTGTACAGGAATATACATCTCATCATCAGGCATACGATACTTCTTATGTGTCGCAATAATAATCTTTACTGATGGCATATTCATAACTCCTTTACATTGATCCTTCTTTTTTGAAAACAACCTGTACTGTCTTCAATAGAATCTGAATATCATGACTGAATCTCCAGTTCTTGATATATTCTTTATCTAATCTTGCGATTTCTTCAAAGTCAGTGATATTACTTCTACCACTTACCTGCCATAAACCTGTAATACCTGGCTTAAATGCAAGACGTGCTCTATGACGTAATTCATACTTATTCCATTCATCAAGAGTAGGGGGTCTAGTACCTACTAAACTCATATCACCCTTTAATACATTGAAGAACTGTGGGAATTCATCTAAAGACCAGTCTCTAATGAAATTACCAACACCCTTCTTAATAGTACCATCGGCTTTCTTTTTACAACCAATAATACGAGGGTCATATTCAAGTTTGAACATCATACCATCTTTAACTCTATTTTGAGCCATAAGCTCTTTCTTACGCTCTTCAGCGTCCATATACATACTTCTAAACTTATACATATTGAACACTTTACCATTTCTACCAACTCTCTTCTGTTTAAAGAAGATTGGTCCTGGAGAGGCAATAAAGATAGCTGGACCTAAGAATATAGTCAAAATAAGAGTAATGAAACATCCTACTAAACCACCAAAAATATCTAGTATTCTCTTGGCAATCCAGTCATATTCATTAATAGAGTTCATGCTGACAGTTAATACCTGGTTTTCACCCATTCTTTCAAACTGTTTGCGATATCCCTTTAATGAGTTATACTCACTAATTTCCACATGAACAGCGAGTCCCATTTCAGCTAAATCTTTAACTAAAGAAGTAGAGAAAACATCTTCCCTAGGAAGAATTACTAACGCTTCATCCATCCACTGTCTTAATACATAATCTATAACAGTATCCTGAGACGCCACAATAGACCAGCCATTTGATTTCTGACCTTCCATATTCTTATCTAGAACTGCAAAACCAACACTCTGGTATTCATCCAAACCAAATGTTTTCTTATTCTCTGTAATAGAATCAATAAATTCAGACTCTGTAATCACGATAAGAGACTTTTTATTATTCTTTCTTCTACGTCTTACAATTGGTTTCATAACACAATGTACAATATAAGTAAACATTGCATCAAATACACATGTAAAACCTAAAGTTAAACGTGATACATCATCTTTTTGCGCATAGAAAATATAAGCAGTAGAAACAACCATTAATAATAATGATTTCTCTATTACTTTAATCATTTCTGTAATATTATTACGCTTCAAAATATTCTTTAAAATATTAAAGAATATAATAATTAACATATCTAATAGTGTCATGACTATCGCAATATTGACATACAACGATCTTGTATATATATCAAGTATTCCATGACGCATGTAGTAAGCTAGAAAAATAGCCAGCTGTAGACAGATAAGGTCCACAATTAAGAAATCTAAATGCTTCGCCCATCCTCTTAACTTCCTTTTATACATCTTTTTTTCACATCCTTATTTTTAAGTTCATACATAAATTACTATACCACAAAATAGTCTATAATTCACTTCATTGCCGTTATTATACCTTATTACAAGCGCTATCTATGTGTAATTTCTGTGTAAATATGTAATTTAAGGCAATACTTTCTTTCCTAATCTTAGTTTACGAATGAGTGCTACAATAATAATAGTGATAGGAATAACGATAAAAGGCATACCTAGACGATAGAAGATTGACTTTGTATAATTTGTAAGATGTAGGTATCTGTTTAAAATTTCAATAATGTAATAATGCATTAAATAAATAGGAAATGTATATTTCTTTATAAAACGCACATATTTAGAAATATTTGTTTTCATCACCTTTTCACTAATTTGTTTAATAAATAAGAGGAATGCACCTGAATACATTACAATGGGAGCATAAGTTAAATTTTTATAAATATGACTTACATCACCTAAAGCGTATGATTCATAATAAGTACCACCAAAATGCATTAATAAACCAGCTAAGCCAAGAATATAAATGATACATCTTTGATTAAGTGTAAAATCAATCTTATGAATCAAATACCCCATTACCACAAAGATTGCATAACCACTTACTACATTAATTCCTAAAGGCCATGCCATATCAATATGGAAGGCTGATAGAAGGAATGGAATAGTTCCATTGAAAATAAAACCAATAAGGAATAAGTATTTAAATAGTTCTACTCTCTTTTCTTCTTCAATAGAAGCAAATAGAGGAATAGATAAATAAATGCCAAATAAAGGCATAAAGAACCAATAAATTTGTACAAAATGATTATTGATAAATCCATCAACGAGAACCTTTAAAGTCAAATCAGAAGCTTTAACTGTATGTAAGAAAAATATATCAAATAAAAGTCCCATAAACGTCCAAAACAAAAATGGAATTACTGTCTTAGAAAATCGTTTCTTCAAATAAATCTTTGTATCATATTTTTTCTGGTAATCCATCAACGAAATGCCAGAAATCATAAAAAATACTGGAACTGCAAAAATAAATAAACTTTCAATCACATCGGCAGTAAGCCAATATCTTTCTCTACTAAAATCCCAAAAACAACCGTTCGTATGCAGAATAACCACTGCAAATGTAGATATCACATTTGCAAGATCGATATATTCTATCCTTTTATTCTTCATATTATTTCTCCTTGAATACAAATAACTTACTAATTAAGTAGTTCCCAACAAGTACAAGAATCTGTGCTGCAACCTTCACACCAATACTATTCATACTTAACAAATTAATACCCACATATAAAATAACTTCTTCCATTAATAGAGTGGCAACACGTCCTCCAAAGAAAGAAAACATTTCCTGAACAATCCCCTTCATACCTTCTGCATTACTATCAAATACCCAGATACGATTTGTCACATAGGCAAATAATACTGCAAGTATCCAAGAAAAGATATTCGCAATCATTGGATCCATATGCATACTGATATCAAAAAAGGCATAAGAACCAATACTAATAACTGTTGTTAGGCCTCCAAAAAATAAATACAATAATACTTCTTTATATTTTTTATAAAACGGATTAAAGATACTAAGGATCTTCCACTCCATGATTCTATCAAAAATATCTTTATCTTTTTTCATAAAACTCTCCTTATTTATTTTTTTCGTCACATACGTATTCATTATATTCTATTTAACTGTACACATCAAAAAAAATAGAGAATTTCAGAAAATAATTTGATACATATACCTTCAAATAATGTACTATGATAACTATCACATCGAATTATATAGCAGGATATGTTATAATTATTGTGTTCGAATTCAAGGGGGGGTTCTTATGAATAAAAAAGAAAAAAGTAAGATTATATTTCTATCCGGACTTATTACTTTACTCATTATTTTATGTATTTATGCATTAAATGGATTCGCGCCATTTGGCACTAAAACATTAGCTGTAATAGATGCAAACATTCAGTATATTGATTTCTTCTCTTATTTAAAAGATGTTATTGCAGGAAAGAACTCAATTACTTATAGCTTTGGAAAAACTCTAGGTGGATCAAATATAGCTGTATTTAGCTATTATTTATCTTCACCATTTAATCTATTATTGTTGTTTTTCTCTAATGCAAATCTCTTTACATTCTTTAATATTGTTGTCGCATTAAAGCTTACATTGGCATCTATCGCCTTTGCATACTTTGTCACAAATAGATTTGAAGCATCTTATCAAGACAATAGTATTCTCTTTATTCTACTTTCCTGCGGTTATGGTTTATGTCAATATAGCTTCTTCCAGGCAAGTAATATCATGTGGTTAGATAGCATGTATATGTTACCATTCATATTATTACAAGTTTATTATATTGTGCAGGGAAAGAAAAACTGGAATCTTTCTATTGCGGTAGGTTTAGCTATTATCTTTAACTGGTATATGGCTGGAATCAGCTGTATCTTTACTGGTATCTGGTTCTTATTAGAATGTTGTTTATATGCAGTAGAAAATAAGATGACATTTATACAGTTTATTAAGACTGGGATTAGATATGTGTTTGCCATGATTCTAGGTGTTATGGTAAGTGCCGCTTTATTCTTACCAACTATTGGTGCTTTGACTAATGGCCCTAGAGGAAGTCTTTCATTTAAAGATTTATTAGACTTCTCTTTTGTTGGTAATATGTTGAGTGTTATTCCTAAATATAGCTATGGTGCACATAGTAGTTTGGGTTTTGCGGCATTATTTTGTGGAGGACTTGCGATAGTACTTGCTTTATCAGTATTCTTCAATAAAGAAATTAAAATAAAAATAAAGATTGTACTAGGTGTATTCTTATTTGGCATTCTTCTATGTCTTTATTGGCATCCTTTCTATTGGATTTTTTCATTATTTAAACAACCACATAATTATGATTATAGATATTCATTCCTTGTTGAATTCTTTATTCTATTCTTAGCTGCATACAATTGTGTATATGCAAAAGAGAAGAATAATATTGTGAAGACTGGTGTAGTCGCAATTGTATTCTCAATATTAAATATTGTATTAACACGTCATTATACACATCAGGAAAAGATTTATGCTTGTTTAACTGTAGCTATGATTATTATCTTAACTGCTTTATATATCTCTAGTCAGTTAATGACTAAGCAGAAAACAAAACAGTTATTTCTTGTCTTATTACTTATTGTTGGTTCTATTGATTTAGGTATCAACTCTGGTCTTCTTGCGAATTCTTTATGTATGAACGATTTGGAATATACATCATATAGAAAGAATCAGGAAAAGATTATCCGTAATATACAGAATGATGATAAATCAAACTATAGAATCACACAGACATCTACCAGAGTTATGTATGAAGGTAACTTAACTGCCAACTATGATGAACCACTATCATATAGATATATGTCTATAAGTGGATATACTTCTTCACCCGATGGTACACAATTAGATTTATTAAATAAATGTGGTTATCCTATTTATGCAGATTGTTTAACTGTTACAAATACATCTATATTAGGTATTGATTCATTACTTGGTGTGAAATATGTATTAACTTCAGAAAACTACACTGGTCTAGTAAAGAAAAACAATACTAAGTTAAATGATAAGTATACATATATAAATCCATATTATATGCCTCTCGCATTTACATGTAATAACTTTGATGCAATTAAGAATGAAGAAAACTATTTGAACCCATTTGATTATCAGAACTTATTATTTAAACAGTTATTCAATACTTCAAAAGATATTTATAAACCTGTTAAGTATTCAGTCACAAAGAAGGATGATTCTAATACAGAAATCAATCTCAATACTTCCAACTATAAGAATATGGTTTATTATGGCTCTATCCCTTGGAATTCAGAATCAGAATCACATGTTTATAATGGTAAAGATGTGATTACTAAGTATGCATGCTGGTTATCACCTACTGTATTCCATATTGAAACAGATGGTTCAAATACAAAGCTAAGAGTTGAATCTGCAAATTCTAATTTTGATTATGATAACGCACAGTTCTATGCTCTAGATTTAAGTGTATTAGATCAGTGTGCTCAAACAGCACGTAAAAACGAAGTAAACATCTCAATGAAGAATGGTTCTATTGATACAACAGTCAAAGCAGAAGATGAAGATAGTTATTTATATTTATCTGTTCCTGTAGATGATTGTTGGGATGTATTAGTCAATAATAAAAAAGCAGAAGTAAAGTCATTTGGAAACTGCTTATATGCCATCAAGCTTCATTCTGGCACAAATAGAATTACTATGAGATATCATACAAAATACAAAACATTAGGTATTGGCTTAACAGCAGTCGCAATATTGTTTATAATCTTAAGTGCAATTATTAGAAAAAAATATTGTAAGGAGAACTAATATGGAAGGTTTATTAAGTATTATAATACCATCTTATAATGAAGGACTATTAATTGATAATACTGCACAGGTTGTAGTAGATATCATGACAGAACATAAGATTCCTTATGAAATCCTGTTTGTGGATGATGGTTCTAAGGATGACACATGGAATAGAATCCAGACAGCATCAAAGACACATGATCATGTAAGAGGTGTTCATTTCTCTAGAAACTTTGGTAAAGAATCTGCAATTACTGCAGGCTTAACATATGCAAAGGGTGATTGTTGCGTTGTCATGGACTGTGATTTACAACATCCACCAATTAAAATTGTAGAAATGTATAAATTATGGCAGGAAGGATATGAAGTTGTAGAAGCTGTCAAAGAGGATAGAGGAGAAGAATCAGGTATCCATAGATTTATGGCTAATACTTTCTATAAGATTATCTCTAAGTTGACTAATATCGATATGATGAATGCATCAGACTTCAAGCTTCTTGATAGAAAAGTCATGTTGGTACTACTTAACATGAAGGAAAAGAATTCTTTCTTTAGAGCTTTATCTTCATGGGTAGGATTTAAGACAACGCAGATTCCATTTAGAGTTGCTGAAAGAGAAGCAGGGGAATCAAAGTGGTCTACTAAATCACTCATTAAGTATGCAATACTTAATATTACTTCTTTCTCTTCTGCACCTATGCAGATTGTCACTATTTGTGGTTTTATCATGTTACTTATCTCTGTAATATTTGGTATTAACTCAATTGTACAGTATGTAAATGGTACAGCTTTAGGAGGTTTTACTACAGTTATTCTACTTCAGTTATTCTCTAGTAGTATTATCATGATCTGTCTTGGTATTATTGGTTACTACATTGCACAGATTTATGATGAAATCAAAGGAAGACCTAAGTTCATCGTTTCAGAAGAATGTTAGAGTGGATGTGATTTATCACATCCTTTTTTAATGCATAATAAAGGGACATACACTGTCCCTAACAAACAATACCATTACGTATTGTGTAATTTATTCCATTGTAATTGTAAGTCCCATTATATGACCAATTTAATTGACCATTTTCTACATAGTACCAAGTACCTGATCCATTAACCTGTGATAAAGTAGTCTTATGCCAGTCAATCTTACCATGATTCACATAATACCAAGTACCATTATAATAAACAAGATTAGAATAATTCCAATCTATACTACCATTCTTCACATAATACCAAGTTTTATTAAAATAAAATAACCCATTATATGACCAATTTAATTGACCATTTTCCACATAGTACCAGGTACCTGACCCATTAACCTGCGACAAGGTGGTCTTATGCCAGTTTATCTGTCCATGATCCACATAATACCATGTACCATTAAATAAAACGAGATTAGAGTAATTCCAGTCAATCAGACCATTCTTTACATAGTACCAAGTACCATTATAATAAACTAATCCATTATAAGACCAGTTCAATTGACCCTTCTCAATATAATACCAAGAACCTTTATATAGTGTTAAACCTGTATAATGCCAGTTTATCTGACTATTTTCTACATAATACCATGTACCTGTTCCATTAACCTGAGAAAGAGTATTAACACCCCAATTTAGTTTTCCATTTTCTACGTAATACCAAGTATTTCCATACTGTACAAGATTTGTATAATTCCAATCAATCTTACCATTCTTTACATAATACCAGTCACCATTATACAGAACTAAACTTGAATATGAAGATTGATAAATACCCTTCTCAATATAATACCAGTTATTATTACAATAAACTAATCCTTGATAGTTCCAGTTGATCACACCGTTTGAAACATAATACCAAGTACCACTTCCATTAACCTGACATAATGTATTTTTATTCGTAAGCGTCAAATTATATAGTGTACCTAAAAAGGACGTAAGCGTCAAATTATAT
>ERZ791865.1598-NODE-1598-length-20483-cov-4.003574_pt1 | contig 20483 bp, 16 predicted proteins | sample MGYA00509942_ERZ791865 | MGnify/ENA primary metagenome ERZ791865 (study PRJEB30046, sample SAMN00792098) | human gut metagenome | study: EMG produced TPA metagenomics assembly of the A metagenome-wide association study of gut microbiota in type 2...
CTCTAAGGAATAGCCTTTCTTATGCATTTTCAGAATAATATCAGCTCTTTCTTCTGATCTTCCTTCCAACTTTCCTTCTGATCTTCCTTCAGATCTTCCAATGACTTTGCCAGCGGCTTCGCCCTTGGCATATCCCATTTCTTCTACGCCTTCACTCAGATTACACATGATCTTCACCTCATCTCTTATACCGCGTCTGTCTACCGGTATGTCATACTCCTGTTTCATAAGCTTCAATTTTTGTTCTGCTGTCATTGTCTGCGACAATAGTGCTCCTAACAATCGATGCAATTCATATCTTTCTTCCTTTGGTGGAATCTCCTTTGCCAGACCGATCATCACGATATTTGAAATATCCAGATTGCCCTTCCAGTCCTGTTCACCAAGTAAATCATCCTTTACCATATGAATATGACTCAGACTGTTCTCTTTCATATTCATACATCCATACCTTTAAATTCTTCTACTACCCTGATCAGTATATGCGCCAATATGATCTTCTGTCCAAGCAAGCGCTTGGCACTGGCATCATACTGTGCTTTCTGATCAGTAGCCTTGGAGGAATATACAATTTCGTTATCCATGTCCCATCTCCTTTCCCGATAGAACAGAATAACATGCATATTTTAGCTTTGTATATTGCCTCCGTCTCTCCAAGTTTGATTGTAACGGATATCAGAAAGGAAAACAAGTTTAACCATAAAAAAACTCTGCCTGCTATAGATTCATATATTTCTCATATCCATAACAGGCAGGGGCTTTATAAATTCATTTTCTTCTTATTTAATCTTCCATGTCTTTACATATCCGATGGATTTCTTTTTCAACTGCTTCTTTAAAACCGTCTTTGCTTTCTTTGTGCCTTTCACAGTAATGGATGCTTTCTTATTAATACCCTTAAATGCATTCTTACTGATAGTCTTAAGCTTTCCTGCTGTCACAGTGATCTTCTTCAGATTCTTACATCCTGCGAACGCTTCTTTACCGATCTTTGTTACGTTGCTTCCAATCGTAACTGTTGTCAGCTTCTTGTTGCCCTTGAATGCTTTATCTGAAATCGCAGTTACTTTATAAGTAACACCTTTTACTTTTACAGTTGCCGGGATCGTAAGCTTTTTAGCTTTCTTATCCGTGAACTTCGTAATCGTAACGGTCGGATTCTTCTTCGACGATGAGGTTACCTTCACTTTGATCTTCTTGGAAGATATGGTAAGGGTTGTCCCTTTCTTCGCCGGAGCAGCCGGCTTGGTTACAGGTGCCGGCGTTGGTGTCGGTGTCACTGGGGTTGGGTCTGGCATTACCGGCGTTGGATCCGGTATCACAGGCGTTGGATCCGGTGTAGGATTTGGATCTGGCGTATCATCACCTGATGCATCACCCGGATTTGCCGTCTCATCAATTAATTTGACAGGTATATTATGGTTTTTCGCATATCCGTATGCAATAGAATTCTTGTAACAAGTAATCACCAAATTATTACAGCCATTAAATGCATAGTCTCCTATACTAGTCACACTTTTGGGAATCGCTATGCTGGTTAATCCGCTACAACCTTCAAATGCACATTTTTCTATACTTAGCACTCCTTCCGGGATCGTTATACTTGTTAACCCACTACAACCCCAAAATGCATACCATCCTATGCATGTCTCACCTTTCGGGATCGTTATACTTGTTAAGCTGCTACAGCCATAAAATGCATAACTTCCTATACTTGTCACACTTTCTGGAAGCATTATACTCATTAAGCTACTACAACCAGAAAATGCATAGTTTTCTATGACTTTCACTCCTTCCGGCAGCGTTATACTTGTTAAGCTGCTACAGCCTTCAAATGCACACCCTATGCTTGTCACTCCTTCCGGGATTATTGTGTTTTTACAACCGACAATCACTCTATTGCTTCCTGTTTCAATGATTGCATTGCAATTACTTCTGCTATCATATTTTTTATTTTCTTTATCTACTGTTATATTTGTTAAGCCACTACAACCTCTAAATGCATCCCATCCTATGCTTGTCACACCTTCAGGTATCATTATACTTGTTAAGCTGCTACAGCCCTTAAATGCATTCTCTTCTATGCTTGTCACACCTTCCGGCAGCGTTATACTTGTTAAGCTACTACAGCCCTCAAATGCTCCCTCTCCTATGCTTGTCACGCCTTCCGGGAGCGTTATACTTGTCAAGTTGCTACAACCATTAAATGCATACCATCCTATGCTTGTCACGCCTTCCGGGATTATTGTGTTTTTACAACCGGCAATCAATGTATTGCTTCCTGTTTCAATAATTGCATTACAATTACTTCTGCTATCATAATTTTTATTTTCTTTATCTACTGTTATACTTGTTAAACTACTACAATCACAAAATGCTAACTCATCTATGCTTGTCACCCCTTCCGGGATCGTTATACTTGTTAACTCGCTACAGCCACCAAATGCCTCCCTTCCTATGCTTGTCACACCTTCCGGTATCGTTATACTTGTTAAGCTGCTACATCCATAAAATGCATAACTCCCTATACTTGTCACACTTTCCGGTATCGTTATACTTGTTAACTCACTACAGCCTCTAAATACTTCGTTTCCTATCCATCTCACACCTTCCGGGATCGTTATACTTGTTAACTTGCTACAGCCATAAAATGCATACCATCCTATGTATGTCACACCTTCCGGGATCGTTATACTTGTTAACTCGCTACAGCCTCTAAATGCTTCTTCTCCTATACTGGTTACCTTCTTACCATCAATCTCTCCCGGGATCACAAGCTCTGTCTTATCTCCTGTATATCCCGTAATGGTTATCTCATCACCATTCTCCACATACGAAAATCCATCATATGTCTTTTCTTCCTCCGCCTGTGCCGTCATACCAACTCCGCCACACAGCAGTACACACAGAACTATCCCTAATCCTGCATAGAGCAGGCTTCTTATCTTTTTTTGCATCATTTTCATATACATCCTTCCTTCTTACAAATTTCTATAATCTCCTTACTATTCATCTATTGATCTGTTCTGATTCCTCACCTCGCCTGTTTCACATTTATTTTCCAACATTTTCGCACTATTTTCTCCATCCAGCATGCCAGCATGGACTAAAAAAACTATATAAACATTATAAAAAATCTATACGCAATCGTCAATATACTCAAGTTGATTAATACAGCCAATTACTCCATATTTAAGTCTACTGATGTGAATGGGAATAACCGCCAGTCAATAGACGTGCCTTACTTCTGTTTCTTTATGTTGCCGAACTATGGGCTGATAGGGATACATAAACAAGACATTTGTATATATTTCGTCATGAGGTTTGCACGAATTACCAGCACCAAGCCCTTGTCTGAGTCCGTAAGGACAAGTTTGGGCGACTGCTGGTTCATAAATGTGCAAACCGAATAGAATATTGCAAGTCTTGTTATGTACCCCTATCAGCCCATAGTGTCCGTAACACAGCAAAAACTTAAGTAAGGCACGTCTATTGTGCGTATCCCACACTGGACAGTCACAGGCAAACTGTTTATAATGGATTGTGTATGCGTATTTGTGCATTTAAGATGGAGAAAATGATATGAATTTAAGGACTTTAAGACTTTTAGAATATAATAAAATAGTAGAAATGCTGACCTCCTACGCGGCATCCCCGATGGCAAAACGAAAATGCGAACGCCTGAAGCCCCGCAGGGATCTGACACTGATCCAGACCTTACAGCAGGAAACAAGAGATGCTCTGATCCGGCTGAATACACAGGGCAACCTATCATTTGCCGGACTCCGTGATATCGGCGCTTCGATCAAGCGGCTGGAGGTTCAGGGAGCACTCGGCATCAAGGAACTGTTAGATATCGGAAGTGTCCTTGATATGGCACTATCCGCCAGACAATATGGCAGCGGCGATGATAACGAGGAAAAAGCACATGACAGCCTCTACTCCCGCTTCATGGAGCTTGTTCCGCTGGAACATTTAAGTCAGGAGATCCACCGCTGTATCCTGTCAGAATCCGAGATCGCAGACGATGCATCATCCGGTCTGAAGGCGGTCAGACGGAACAAAAAACTGATAAATGAAAAATTACATAACCAGTTGAACAAACTTGTAACCGACCAGAGCAAGCAGACGATGTTTCAGGATAACCTGATCACGATGCGTAACGGAAGATACTGTATCCCGGTAAAACAGGAATATAAGAACAGCTTTCCGGGTATGATCCACGACCAGTCTTCCAGTGGAAATACTGTATTTATCGAACCTCTTGCGGTAGTTAATCTGAACAACCAGTTAAAAGAGCTGGATAATCAGGAGCTGGCAGAGATCGAAAAGATTCTTGAGAACCTGTCGGCACAGGCAGCATCTGAATACGAAAATATAAAATTTGACTTCGAGACATTGACCGATCTGGACTTTATATTTGCCAGAGCGAATTTTGCAAGATCCTATAAGGGAACCGAGCCGATCTTCAATACGGACGGCATTGTGGATATCAAGCAGGGCCGCCACCCACTTTTAGACAAACATACCGTTGTTCCGGTCGACATCAGACTGGGTGAGGACTACAACCTGCTGATCATTACCGGTCCGAATACCGGTGGTAAGACCGTATCCTTAAAAACACTGGGTCTGTTTACTCTGATGGGACAGTCCGGACTTCATATTCCGGCACTGGATGGTTCCAGACTGAATGTATTTGATGATGTATTTGCCGATATTGGAGATGAACAGAGCATCGAGCAGAGTCTCTCGACCTTCTCCTCCCACATGAGTAATGTCGTATATATCATGAACCATGTGACACCGAATACGCTGTGCCTTTTCGATGAGCTTGGCGGTGGAACCGATCCGGTCGAGGGTGCTGCACTTGCAATCGCGATCTTAAGCAGCTTAAACGATCAGGACATCCGCTGCATGGCGACCACACACTACAGCGAACTGAAGTTATTTGCCATGTCGACTCCGGGCGTTCAGAATGCAAGCTGCGAATTCGATGTAGCAACACTGATGCCAACCTACCGGCTCATTATCGGTATTCCCGGCAAATCAAATGCATTTGCAATATCGAAGAAATTAGGTTTGTCCGACGATATTATTGAACGGGCAAAGACAAATATCGACAGCAACAAAGTTGATTTTGAAACACTGCTGTCCGATCTGGAAAACAGCCGAAAAGAGATTGAACGCGACAAAGCGGAGATCGCACGGTTCAAGGAAGAAGCCAGACAGCTTCAGGAACGCGCAAAGGCAAAGGATGATGAACTCTCTGCCAAGAAAGCTCAGATCCTAGCGGATGCAAGAGAAGAAGCGGCTGATATTCTGGAAGAAGCAAAGGAAATGGCGGATTCAGCCATTAAGAAATATAACAAATGGACAACAAATCCTCATAAGGCAGATGCGAGCACGATGGAGAATGAGCGAAAAAAGCTCCGTACCAAGATGGACGATTACCGGAAGATGACACCGGAAAAACGCAAATCCATGACCTCCCATCATACGGCAAAGGATTTCAAGGCCGGAGACACCGTGCATGTTATCAGCATGGATACAACAGGAACGGTTACTGCTCCTGCTGATTCAAAGGGAAATATCAAAGTTCAGATGGGCATCTTAAGCTCTCTGCTTCCTGCTTCTGATCTTGTGATCATCGAGACACCAAAGCAGAACAACGCTCAGGTATCGATCAACAATAAACGTGGAATGGGCAAGGCTTTAAATATTCAGCCGGAGATTAATGTACTCGGCATGACTGTAGCTGAAGCTACCTCATTAGTCGACCGTTATCTCGATGATGCCATGATGGCTCACCTGCACAAGGTAAGGATCATCCATGGAAAAGGCACCGGAGCACTCCGGAAAGGAATCCACGACTATCTGCGCAAGCAGTCATACGTCAAATCCTTCCGTCTGGGTGAATACGGTGAGGGTGAAGCCGGCGTTACGATCGTAGAATTATAAAATACACAACAACAAGGAGAACTATATGGACAAAGAAAAAATATTGATCGTTGACGATGACGAAAACATCGCCGAACTGATCTCCCTTTATCTGAATAAAGAATGTTATGAAACACAGATTGCCGCAGACGGAGCTTCTGCCCTGGAAGCATTTGTCGAATTTGCGCCAAATCTCATCCTCTTAGATGTCATGCTTCCGGGCATGGATGGATATCAGGTATGTACCGAAATCAGAAAGCAGTCAAATGTACCGATCATCATGTTATCTGCAAAAGGTGAAGTATTCGATAAGGTTCTCGGACTTAAGATCGGTGCTGACGATTACATCGTAAAACCTTTCGATTCTAACGAACTGGTTGCCCGTGTCGGTGCATTGCTCCGCCGCTGCAACTCACGGACAGATAACTCCCAGAACTATAATCCGACAAATGCCGATCATATCGGCACCTATGTCGAGTATGATAATCTGGTCGTTAATATTTCAAATTATACAGTTACATTAGAGGGCAAAAATCTGGAAATGCCGCCAAAAGAACTGGAACTGCTGTATTTTCTTGCAAGCCGTCCAAATCAGGTATTTACCAGAGAACAGCTTCTGGACAAATTATGGGGCTACGAATATGTCGGCGACACCAGAACCGTCGATGTGCACATCAAGCGTCTTCGTGAAAAACTGACAGACAAATATAACTGGTCTATTTTCACAGTATGGGGAATCGGTTACAAATTTGAGGTTAAATAACCATGAAAAAAACCATTTTTGATAAGATTGTTGTTGGCTTTGTCCTGCTGGTCATTGCTATCTTCAGTGTTCTTGCGTTGTACACTGTCCATATGACTCAGTCAAGGCTTCTTAACAATACAGAGAAAAATCTGAATACCGAGAGTAAACTGATCATCGACACAACGATTCATGATTACCTGAATAATACGATCGATCAGTATACTTTCTTTGATCGATTGGATGATCATGCCGATACGATGAATGCTGAAATCTGGTTTTCCACACCGGACAATAATATTATTTATTGCTCAAATAAAGACAGTGTGGCTGCAAAGGATCTGATCATAACCGATTTTTATGAGCGTACGGAATTATTTACCAAAACGATCAAAACCGGAACCTTGAACGGATGCTTTAACACTAAAACGCTGAGTATCAGTACTCCGGTTTATCAGGATAATACATACGCAGGTTTATTATCGATCCACTTATCCCTGCAGTTCATTAAAGATATTGCGCAGAAAACATTTACATCCACTTACATGCCGTTTCTCGTCATCGTTGTATTATCTCTAATCGCCCTTATGCTGATCTCGAATAGCACCTTAAAACCGATTCGTGAAATTATCGCAACATCCAAACAATATGCTGCGGGTAATTTTAATGCTAGAATCGATGTCCATACGGATAATGAATTTGGCGAACTGGCACGATATATGGAGGAAATGGCAGACGAACTGAGCCGGTCAAATGAATACCGAAGATCATTTATCTCTAATATCTCCCACGACTTCCGTTCCCCTCTGACCTCCATCAAGGGATATATCGAAGCCATGATCGACGGAACGATTCCGCCGGATAAGCACGAGAAATATCTCCAGATCGTTCTGAGCGAAACTATGCGTCTTACCAAACTGACACAAGGGCTTCTGGAACTTAACAACTTTGATTCCTTTGACCTTCAGCTTGATAAGTCGAATTTTGATATCAAGAGCATCATTCTTCCTACGATCAACACCTTTGAAGGCCGTTGTCAGGACAAAGGCATTTATCTGCACGCGATCTTCCATACCGACAATACCATTGTCTATGCCGATCGAACAAGAATCCAGCAGGTTATCTATAATCTGGTTGATAATGCGATCAAATTCACCCCGGAGGGTCGCCAGATCACGGTTCAGGTCACGGAAAAATCCGATAAAGTCTATGTCAGTGTCAAGGATGAGGGTGTGGGAATTCCACCGGAATCGATCAAGAAAGTTTTCGACCGTTTCTATAAGACGGATCCGAGCCGCGGAAAGGATAAGACCGGAACCGGTCTCGGACTTGCTATCACAAAAGAGATCATCAAAGCGCACGGCGAGAACATTACCCTCACCAGTAAGGTTGGCGAGGGAAGTGAATTCATCTTCTCTCTCCCTATGCAGAAGGAAATGCAGGTTCCGATCAAAGCCGTGCATGTGAAGAAGGAAGAAGCCGATACACAATATATCTCCAATGGAAAGTTCCGTATTAAGAAGAACTAACCAAAGCCCCACCCGCTCTTGCCACTATGCTGGGTAGGAATTGAAACATCAGTGGAACTTTCGTTATGAGGTTTGCACTAGCTGTCAGCATCAAGCCCTTGTTTGAGCCTTATAAGGCGAGTTTGGGCGACTGCTGACAAATCAGCGTGCGAACCGAATAGAAAGTGTAGCGAGTTTCAACTCCTACCCAGCATAGTGGCAAGAGCGGGTGGGGCTTTATTTTATGTCTTACTCATAATGTCTCCATTAATAGGAGGCATTATTTATATCTCTCTGCCATCTCATTTACAGCATTGCGGATGCGTTCACGGAGATCTGCAGGCTCTATGACTTCCACGCTGGTTCCGTACTGCATCGCCCAGTGGAACATGGCATTCTGGCTGCAGGTCACACGGATAAATGCCTTATTGGCATCTGTCTCAGGATTAAAGTTATCTGGATAATTGTTCTGAACAAATTTGGGTGACAACACTTCAAAGTTCTTATCAAACCAGTCTACAATATCACCCATATTCCCTTTCTGAACCTTTAATACAATCGTAGCTGCGGAATCACTGAACATGTAGAGATGTTCCGCCATATGCTGTGGCAGATTCAGTCCATGCTCCATCCCTTTTACCAGACTTTTATCCTTGACCTTTTCATCTAATATCTCAATCTCCGTCATACGGTCGATCCGGTAATTCGACAGATTGTCATATTTATCATAATTGCAGATCAGATAATATTTGCCCTCATTTGCAACCATCTGATATGGATTTACAATATACTTCGTATCCTTTCTTGGATGAAGCTGTTTATCGATACCATAGGTGTTATAGAGAAATGCAACCTTCTTGCCCTCACTGATCGCATCATCGATCATCTCAACATTTAACATGGTCTGACGGTTATCGGTATGTGATAACCCCGGCAGATTGCACACATGCTGTACCTTCGCACTGAAATACACATTCGAAAGCCCCTTGATCTTCTCGATCAGCTCCTGTGCCTGATTTCTCGGTATCGTCTTTGAAAATAAGATACTGTCGATCAACATTCTAAGCTCAGCATCATCAAATTCGTGATTGTAATACCAGTCCTTTGTCAGGATCTCGATCTCTCCGTTTTTATTTTCACGTTCAATCTCCGTACATTCCAGATTGTAACCAAAATCCACCAGATTCATCAGATTGCTCTTGACAGATTTCCGGTCAACCTTCATTCCATATTCGGTTTCCAGTTTCTTTATGATATCCTTCTGATCCATTGTATGTTCGGAATCCGTGTATTTCCGAAGAATCTCAAGGATACAGATATTCATCATTTTCTTTCCATCTACCATGTATGTACTCATAAATACTCCTTTTTACCACTCATAATGGTGAAGCTGTCCCTTCGCCTCAAGCTCCGGGAAGCCCTGCTGTCTGAGTGCCTCATATAACACGATTGCTACAGAATTTGCCAGATTCAGGGAACGGATCTCCGGGAACATCGGAATCCTGACTGCTGTTTCCTTATAGTCTAACAGAATTTCCTCCGGGATTCCCGCGCTCTCTTTTCCGAACATGATATAGGCATCTTCCTCATAGTTTACATCTGTATATTTCTGTTTGGATTTGGTCGTTGCCATATAGATCTTTGCGTCTGGATTCTTTTCAAGGAAATCATTGAAATCATCATAGATCGTTACATCTAATTTGTCCCAATAATCCAAACCCGCACGCTTTAACTGCTTCTCGTTGATCTGAAAGCCCAGAGGCTCGATCAAATGAAGTCTTGCACCTGCTGCCACACAGGTACGTCCTATATTTCCTGTATTTGCCGGCATCTCCGGCTCATGAAGTACGATATTTAACATGTTTTTCTCCTTTCGCTCTTATGGTGTCAAAAAGCTTTCCTCTCCATCGTGGATGATCACGCGATCATGTCCGGTTGTTGTTCTGCCGATCACAGCAGCTTCAAATCCAGCTTCATACAGACGATCGCTTAACAATTCACCATCTGTCGTGACAAATAATGCCGCTCCGCATCCATCGATCCGGTATGGATCATCCCCGGTAAATTCACAGATCTCGATGGTTTCCTGCATGATCGGTATATGGTCATGGCTGATCCGAAGCCCGACATTTCCAGCCTCTGCCAGTTCCCATAATGCGCCATATACTCCTTCTGTTGAGATGTGGCGTACATATATACTGCCACATGCCATCGCAATATCTCCTTGATCCTTCACAAGTAATAACCGGTCAAATTGCTCTGCTGTGCGAAGATATTCCTCAGAATATCTGGTCAGAAGCTCTTCTTTTCTTTCCCTGACCCGAAGCAGGGTTCCGAGGATGCCGGCCTGTCCACACATAACGATATCCATATCCGGCTTGATTTTTGCATTTTTCTCGCCCTGCGATATCCTTCGTCCATACATCGTTACAGTTACCGCAGGCTCCTTGAATATCCCGCTGATCGCGGTATCTCCATACACAACATCCATGTGAAACTCCTTCGCAAGATCAGAAAGCTCCCGCAGAATCTTTTTCATACACTTCTCATCATTTTCCGGCATCATGACCGTATCTGTAAGTGCAAATGGCTGATACCCACCAAGCCGTAATTTATTATATTGTTTGATAACATCCGAAGTCACCGTACCCAGTGCATTTGCAAGGCAGAGCCCTTCCGTTACTGCAAGCTCACTATCCAACAACACAAGCCGGCTATAGTCATCTCCTATGCCGGCTTGTGTTATGTCAGAATGTCCCTGTTTATTCAACGATCTTAAGATTGACCGCTTCTGCTGTATAAATCGAAACTTTTCTTTATTCATCCCTGATACCTTTTAGAATGCATATGCAAGCATACCGATTACCATAGCTGCTACCAGGATTCCAACTATAATTGCGGATGCTACCTTTTTACCCTTTGAACTGCTTAAATTGATCATTTCCCATTTCTCCTTTATATTTTAAACTTATAATTTTCTGATATTACCTGCCCACACATCAGATCTTCTTCCGTCTTATGCAGGACATCATGTATAGATTAACGCTGAATTTTCACTTTGTCCAGATATAATAGCATTATTTTATAGCAATTTAGCATTTGCCGAAGGACACACACGGTTCAGCGCACATTCCGCACATTTCGGTCGTCTGGCGATACAGATCGTTCTTCCAAGTGTAATGATCTGAATATTATATAAGATCCACTGTTCCTTTGGAAGCTTTTCCATAAGCTCATGCTCGATCTTCACCGGATCATCACTATCTGTCAGCCCAAGCAGCCTGGAAATACGTTTTACATGTGTATCAACGACGATACTTGGCTCGTGGTAGATATTGCCACGGATCACATTTGCGGTTTTTCTTCCAACACCGTCTAATTTCGTCAGGCTCTCGATATCACTCGGCACTTCTCCGCCATATTCACTGATGAGCTTCTTTGCACAGCCAATTATATTCTTCGCTTTATTCTTATAAAATCCGGTCGAGTAAATATCCTTTTCCAGTTCCTTGATATCTGCATCGGCAAATGCCTGCAAGGTCGGATATTTCACGAACAGATCCTTTGTTACGATGTTTACTCTGGCATCTGTACATTGTGCCGACAGCATCGTTGCGATCAGAAGCTGCCATGCATTTTCATGATTCAGATAACACTTGTAATCAGTTCCGTATGTCTCATTCAAGATCCGGCAGATCTCAGCGACCTGCTGCTTTTCTTTTTTTGTCATGCTACATTACTCCTGTTTTCCTGCCAGATAGTTGATAAACTGCTGTGCTGTACGGCCGGAGATTCCACCATGCGACAGCTCCCATTTGTTTGCTTCCGCACACAGTTCTTCCTCTGTCATATGAATGCCGTTCTTCTCTGCCAGACCTACAACGATCTGGAAATATTCCTTCTGTGACGGCTTGCTATAATTGATCGTAACACCAAAACGATTGACCAGTGACAGCTTCTCCTGCATTGTATCGCTCTTGTGCATACCATTGTTATTCTCAAGATCGGTACGATCTGTCCATGTCTCACGGATCAGATGACGACGGTTCGATGTTGCATAGATCAGGACATTATCCGGTTTGATCTCCAGGCCACCTTCGATGACTGCCTTCAGATATTTGTATTCTGTCTCAAACTCCTCAAAGGACAGATCATCCATGTAAATGATGAAGCGATAGTTTCGATTCTTGATCTGGGAAATAACCTGAGACAGATCCTGAAACTGATGCTTATAGATCTCGATCATACGAAGTCCCTGATCGTAATATTCATTTATGATCGCCTTGATCGTTGTTGACTTTCCGGTTCCGCTGTCGCCAAATAACAGCGCATTATTTGCCTTACGTCCTGCAACAAAGGCTTCTGTGTTCTCCACGATCTTCTGTTTCTGGATCTCATATCCGATCAGATCATCCAGACGAACATCCTCTGTGTTATTGATCGGAACAAACTGCATATCTCCATTTGTCGGATGAACGATACGGAATGCCTTGTTCAGTCCGAACATTCCAACACCATATGCCTTATAGAAATCCGTCACGATCTTGAAGATATCATTTTCATCCTTTGCCCCTTCGATCGCACGGCTGATATCCTGTACCTTTGTGCTGACATTCTTATTATACATACGTTCTTTCTTGCCGATGGCTTTATAATTATTCACGATCGTGAAGCAGTCAATATCCAACGCTTCCTCGATCTCAGAGAAATCAAAATCAAACAGCTTCTTGAAGATCTTGAAATCATTTTTTGCAAAATAATTAACGGTTCCGTCATTGGCACCCACTTTTTCACTCGTCATAGAGAATGAATTCTCATTTGTGATAAGGATAAATGCCAAATAATTGTGCCACAGATTTGTGTCAAATCCATAATCGGTAGCAAGATCCAGCAACCGCTTGATCTGGTCGTAGATCCTTGCAACCAGCTCCGCATTCGGACAGTCTCCGCGGTCAAAATCCTCAAATATCCCGGACAACTTCATCAGAATACTGTTCTCACCCAGATTTCTATATAATACTAATTTCGCTATATCTCTGTACATCTTAAATTATCCTTCTTTCTTCATTTGTCTATATAAACAGGCATTTGCCCTGTTTTATCCAGCTCGTTTCTCTCAGGCATTTTCCTTGCTTCTTTTCTCTTTCATGCGTCTCGACTGTCGTCTCTGCTGCCGCTTCCGGGGTTTCTCCCTCCAGCCATCATCCGACGAAGCGTAAGGTTCTCCGTACTTTTCCCATGCGACTCCCTTTTCCCGCAATCTCATAAGTACGAATTCCTTCACCAGTGCATATAAGACAGAGGATAATGGTACAAATATCAGCATACCGAGAATTCCCATCAGATCTCCGCCAATGATAACGGCAACCAACACCCATATAGATGGAAGTCCGACGGACCCGCCTACCACATGCGGATAGATCAGATTTCCCTCGACCTGCTGCAATACGATAAACAGGATCAGAAATACCAATACCTTCTTCGGATCGTCAACCAGAATGAGAAATGCACCGACACCACATCCAATAAATGCACCAAAGACCGGAATCAATGCCGTTACCACAATCGTAACACTGACCGTCAGTGCATATGGAATACTAAGGACGCTCATGGATACAAAGAACATCAAGCCCAGAATACATGCCTCCAGACACTGTCCGGTTATAAAATTTGCAAATGTCTCATCTGCCATAACGCAGGTCTTGATGATCTTATCTGCTGTTTTCTCTTTAAATAATGCATATATCAGACCCTTTGTCTGACGCTTCAAGTTCTCCTTCTGTGCCAGAATATAGATTGCGAAAAATAATCCAACCACAAAATCGACTATACCGCTGACAATAGAGGTTGCAAAATTAAATGTTGATGACAACAGGCTTCCGCTTCCATTCTTTATCAGATTGATCGCACTCTCACTCACCTTATCCCATGCAATATCAATCTCCATGATCCGGTCAACGATATCCGGATACCCCGCTGCCAGATTCACCGCCCAATTCTTAATTGCCTCCATCGTAGACGGGAACTGCTGTCCGATCGCTGTAATTGTCCGGCTGACCTCCGGTATCAGCATCGTGATCACAAAAGCAATCACCAGGACGACGCAGATAATGGAAAGCACCATACAGACCGGTCTCCGGAACCGATACCATCTACTTTTTTCATTTCGGAATAACAGATTTTCAAATCCCTTCATCGGCACATTCAGAATGAACGCAATCGCAAATCCAATCACGAACGGCATAAGCAACCCGATGATCCATGTACCGCAGGCATAGATTTTATCAAAACGAAATACGCAAAATACGACTAATACAGTTATAATGATCAATTTTATGAGCTTTTTCATATTCGAATTATTCAGTTCCAAATTCAATTTCCTCTGCTTTCTTTTTACATTTTTTTGAGCAGGCACATAGAACGTGTCTGCTCAATCATGCCAAGACCATTTATTCCGGCAGATTGATGTTCCCAAATACATCACCTATGGAATAGGTCATATTCTCTTTTGGTTTATAAGCATTCATAATCGGAGCCATGATCTTCTCAAACTTCTCCCTGTCCTTTGAAAGAATGAATACTTCTGCTGTATTTCTGGCATCCCACAATGCATCATGCTCTTTTCCCTGAAAATCTTCTCCCAGATAGAATACCGCATCTGACAGTGCCAGTCTTCTTCTGGTTCCAAGCATACGTGCAAATTCCTTCTGGAAATCCTTCCATTTGGATGCAAGCTTCTGTGCATCCGGGTTATTGTAGGATTTTAACTTGCGCTCCCGGTTGAACTGCCGCAGATCATTCTCACTCCATGCATAGATCACATCCGCGCTTAAGCCCCATGCAATGAACCGATCCATCGCAATCGCAAAATCCGGTGCATCGTCTACCATCTCATTTGTGATCCCGGTAAGATTTGTTATTCTGGATGTCACAGGCGTAATTCCCGGCTTTACATAAGTCTTGAACGAATCAATCTCCTTATATGTATCGTCCAGCTTAACAGCTCCTATTTCAATTATTTCATTTTTGCAAATTTTTAATTCATCGGGATGAGAATTATCGATCTGATTCATCTCAAAATCCACAAATATATACTCCATGTGTCACAACCTTCCTGAAGCTGTCTTCCGGGTGAAAGCCACCTGCCGAACATGGCTTCCACCATCACAATCTTACCTTAAAGCATACCATTCACAGTCAAAAATGTCTATCTTTTTCTTAGTGGAGATTTCCTGTAAATGCCCTGTTAAAAAATGTAGCTGTCTCGGCTTTATTTACCGTAACTTAAAAGATTTCGGATAAATAAAGCCGGGACAGCTACAGTTTTTTACAGGATATCTATTCTCCATAGCAAAAAACATTATTCATTATAGCTATTTCCTACCTGTTTTTTTACACATATAAATCGCCACAAGTATAAACGGCAATGAAAATACCCCTGACAGTACATCGGAGATTCCCTGTGTAAGAGCCACGCCTGTTTCCTGAAAACACATTGGAAGAAGCCAGATCAATGGCAGGAAAAAGATTCCCTGTCTGGTGGATGATATGAGAATGGCTTTTCCGATCTCCCCTATTGCCTGAAATAACATACCGCTGACCAGGCACACCGCCATAAATGGCAATGATACCGCATGCATCCGAAGGGAAAGCACGCCCAGATCAAGTGCTGCATTTTCACCAAATAACGAGATGATCGGAGATGCAAATATCCATACAAGAACACCCGCGACAGCCGATGCGATGATCTGACTTAGAAGTGTAAACGTGATTGCCTTTTTTACCCGGTCATTTTCCTTTGCCCCATAGTTGTAGCCAACCACCGGCGCAAATCCCTGACCATAGCCAACCATAACAGCAAACAATATGGCAAATACTTTATTCGATACCGATATTGCAGCAACCACATCATCCCCATATTCTCTCGCCGCCCGGTTCAACAGGATCGTTGCCACGCAGACCAGCCCCTGACGGAAGAAAGACGGAATACCTGTTCTCGTAATATCGGCTGCCGTCTGCCTGAACGGCTTCCCTTTCTGCCTCCTGAATCCGATCGCGCTTTTCCCGCTCAACATTACGATCAACATAATAGCAAGGCTTACGCTCTGCCCACAAAATGTCGCAATTCCAGCTCCGCGGATTCCAAGCTCCAAACCCGACACCAGAATCGGATCTAAGACTGCATTTAAGACAGCACCGCTTCCAATTCCAACTAACGCCCAGACAGGCATTCCTTCCGCCCGCAGAACATTGTTGAGTACATATGACACACACATGACCGGAGCTGTAAGCAGGATCCAGAATCCATAGTCTAATGCAAATGTCTCGATCGTATCCGTCGATCCCAGAAAATCAACCAACGGTTTCTGACACAGGAAGCCTGCTCCCATCAGCATAAGTCCGGCAATCAGCGACATCAAGACCGCAACCAGCGCATCTCTGCCTGCCTCCTGTTCCTTCTGCTCGCCTAAAAATCGGGATATTCTGCTGCCTGCACCCATGCCAAATGTATACCCTACCGCCTGTATCATGGCAAGCACTGAAAATAAAACCCCAACTGCCGCAACTGCACTGTTTCCAAGATCTGAAACAAAATACATATCCACGATATTGTATGTCGTTCCGGCAAGCATACTGACAACGGTCGAACAGGACAGCCGCAGAATAAGAGAAGGCACAGGAGTCTGTGTCATTTTCACATGATTCTCCTGTGCCTTATCCTTTGTATTGTCAGCTTTACCTTGAACACTATTATTTTTCATACGCAGACATCCTGCCTTATAGCCGTAGTAAGAAACCGACAAATAAATATTTCTGTATCCATCCAAACTCTGATACCAAAATCATAACAATCTTTCATATTATCCGGATATGATGCATTATTTCAGAAATTCAACAACTTCCTCGATCTTATTCTGTGCATCATACACGCCCAGATCGTACATTGCCTGAATCTTCTTATCATCCTTTTCCGTTCTTGATATGTCGATCTGTACACTCGGACGGATAATAAGAACCTCGCCCTTCTGTTCCAGTTCAGCCAGCTTCTCCAATGTCTTATTATAATACATATGCCGCATGGCTATTCGTTTCACATACTCCGGATATTCCTTATACCGGATTGCTTCCAGCTTCAACATGCTGTCTTCTTCCTTGACATAGCCTTCCGGTCTGGTCAAAACTACGATATCTTTTCGATATCCCATTCTCCGGAACTGGAAGATCGGGATGCTGTCTGCCGTTCCGCCATCCAATAACTTCTTGCCATCTACTTCTACAATCTGTGACACGATCGGAAGTGATGCTGATGCACGAAGCTTGTCCATATCCTTTCGAAGATCCGTACATTCCAGATACTCCGGCTGCCCGGTTTCTACATTTGTACAGCATACATAAAATCTCGTTGGATTCTCCTCAAATGCATCATAATCGAATTTGTATAATTCATTTGGCAGTCGATCATAACAAAAATCAACTCCAAATAAATTTCCCGTTTTCAACAATGACTTCAAACTCATATATTCCTTATTGTTTCGGTATTCCAAGCTATATGCAATATTCCTTCCACGCTGCTTGGATACGAAAGAGGCTCCATGAATAGCTCCCGCCGATACGCCGATCACGCCATCCACTGTAATATTATGATCTAAAAATACATCCAGTACGCCGGCAGTATAGATGCCACGCATGCCACCGCCTTCTAAAACCAATCCTGTCTTTGTCATATATCTTCAACTTCCTTTCAAAACGAATTTGCCATCTTTTGTTTTTACTATGATAACGCAAATCTGGATTTTGGCAAGGGGAATTTTGTGGATTATAATATTACATAAAAAACAACATCAACATGCCAGCCATAGGATTCTTCGGATAATCTTATTTTTAACACATTGATGTTGCTTTTATATGTTCTCTATTCGATTATTTATTACTTATTCTTCACCCAGATATTTGTCGATGCTGACTAACTTTACACAAAGAACAAAGATCTTTGAAGCTGCTTCCATCTCCTCAACAGATGGGAAGGATGGTGCGATACGGATATTGCTGTCTTTTGGATCTTTACCATATGGATATGTTGCACCTGCGCCTGTCAGAACAACTCCTGCATCCTTACACATTGCTACGATCTTCTTTGCACAGCCCTCTAATGCATCAAATGAAATGAAATATCCACCGACCGGTCTAACCCATGAACCGATCTCAAGTCCTGCAAGCTCCTTATCGAATTCATTCAGAACTGCTTCAAACTTTGGTCTTAAGATATCTGCATGCTTCTCCATATGAGCCTTCATGCCATCGATATTCTTAAAGAATCTTGTATGACGAAGCTGGTTAATCTTATCATGTCCGATTGTCTGAACGGTAAGCTGCTTCTTGATAAATTCAACATTTCTCGGAGATGTTGCAAGTGCTGCTACACCGGAGCCAGGGAATGTAATCTTGGAAGTAGAGCCAAACATGTATACCATATCCGGATTTCCGGCTTTCTCACATTCATCTATGATATTTAAAATCTCTGCCTGCTTGTCCTTATATAAATGATGGATGCAGTATGCGTTATCCCAGTAGATTCTGAAGTCTTCTGCTGCAGGCTTTAATGCTGCAAAACGTCTTACTACTTCATCTGAATAAACGATTCCTGTTGGATTTGAATACTTTGGTACACACCAGATTCCTTTTACTGCAGGATCGTTATTTACATATTTCTCTACAAGATCCATGTCCGGACCATCCTCTAATAAAGGAATATTGATCATTTCAATTCCGAAGAATTCTGTAATCTTGAAATGTCTGTCATATCCCGGTACAGGACAAAGGAACTTCACCTTGTCCAGCTTACACCATGGAGTAGAACCATTTACACCATGTGTCATGGAACGTGATACTGTATCATACATTACATTTAAGCTGGAGTTACCATATACGATGATATTCTCTTTCTTAACTTCCATCATATCTGCCATAAGCTGACGGCACTCACCGATACCATCCAGATCACCATAGTTTCTGGTATCGTTTCCTAACAAAGTTCTCATATCCGAAGAACTATTGATCTCATCCAACATTCCCATAGACAATGCAAGCTGTGAGAATCCAGGCTTACCTCTTGCCATGTTCAGACTAAGACCTTTTGCCTGTTCTTCCTTATACTCCTCCAAAAGAGCGGCTTTTAAAGTCAATAATTCATCTTTACTCATATCTTTGTATTTCTTCATTCTACATACCTGTGCCTTTCACTTATTCTATTCCGGTTAAATCAGTTATGTCCTGTAAAATTCCTATTAGCTATTTTAAAACATTTTTCAAAAAAGGCAAGCCTATAATTGAAAGTTCTTGTCTATTTCGTTTCAAATATCAACTATTTTATTGAATTTTCTTTATTTTATTCTGTTTTTTCTGCAAAAATCGTATTTTTCTCCATTATTTTCATGTATGACTTGTTTTCATTAAGTAATATGCAAACAAAATGACACCGGTCAGACTCTCTCCAACCGGTGCCATCTTATATGTATTTACGAATTGATACTTTTATAAGCGTTTATCTTAGTATATGGAACTAAAATCCAGATACCACTTTCCTGCTCGCTTATATACATACATTGTGATATCTTCTTCGGCATCATCATCTTTGCCTTTTACCTTAATGGTAGCTTCTACACGTGCAACCTGGCTGACCTTGATATCGTAATCATCTTCATAGTCTTCCTTCTTATCTTCCAGCTTGCTGCCCTTTAACTTCTTAACCTTCTTGAACTTAACCTTGATACTCTTTACTTTACCAACCTGATTCTCCAGAGCCTCGCCTGAATATTCCATAACGTCGTCTAACTGTTCGATCATATCTTCTTTGTCGATATCATTTTCATCCTTAATATATTTAATGATCTTCTTATCGATCAGCTTATACATCTTCTTACCGCTCTGCTTTTCTACTGCATTTACATAAGCCTTAATAACTGCCTTTGGACTCTGTTTGCCGTGGCTGGCAATTCCACCGATAATGTTAAAGATCAGGATCAAAGCAACAACCGCTGCCGCCGCAATAAGAACAATCTTCTTATTATCCATGATCGCATTCTTTACCTTATCAAATCCGCTGCCTGCCGGCTTATTACCCTGTGGCTGCTGTCCATACTGTCCACCATATGCCTGCTGGTTTGGATCATAATACTGCTGTCCGCCGTATGCCTGCTGGTTCGGATCATAATACTGCTGTCCGCCATATGCCTGCTGATTCGGATCATAATACTGCTGTCCGCCGTATGCCTGCTGGTTCGGATCATAATACTGCT